>Ga0226835_1000370_pt1 | contig 58491 bp, 54 predicted proteins | sample LAC_MetaG_1_FD_163627 | JGI IMG/M metagenome (GOLD analysis project Ga0226835, IMG submission 163627) | Anaerobic ammonium oxidizing microbial communities from anammox membrane bioreactor (MBR) in UC Berkley, California, United States -... | ecosystem: Engineered > Bioreactor > Anaerobic >...
GCGGAAAATCTCGCCGCCATCGTGCGCGAACTGTGGGCGGAAAATGACGCGTACGCCGCGCGCGCGTTCCCGCCGCTGCTCGCCGCGATTCAAGCCGAAGCCAACGCGTTGACATGCGAAGTCGTCGCGCTGGTGGTTCCTGCCCGCGCCGCGCCGCTTGCCGCCATCGCCGCGCAAACCGCCGGGTATGCAAGCAGCGACGTCGCGCAATTGCATAAATTGTGGCGCAGCGTCATCGAACCGTTATTGACGGATAACGCCACGCTGTACACCAAACAGCTGCGCGAGATTGTGACGAAACCGATTTAGAATTTATGATTCTTGATTTTCGATTTTTGATTTGCAAGCCGCGCCAAGCGAAAATAAAAAATCGGAAATCGCGTAATGAAATGAATGCCCTAAAATCTTTTGTCTCTAAACATCCGCGTCTCACGGCGTGGCTGGTCCTCGCCATCGGCATGGTCCTGATTCTGCTGTGGGCATCGAAAGATGTGGGACTATTGCCGACGCAGCTCGGCGCGCTCGTCGTCGCGACGATTGTCCTAGCCGGTTTGTGCGTGTGGATTATCGGCTGGGAAGACGATGACGACGATGATGAATCCGCTTCCGCTATTTCGACGACCAAACCCGCCAAGTAGCTCATGCGCGTCAACGAGTTTCTCGACCGCGTAGCGTACGAGACGCAAAAACAATTGCCGGCGCGGTGGCGCAATTTCCGCACCTGGAAGCGGTACACGCTGATTCAATTGTTTTACCAACAGCGCAGGATTCATTACGAAGTGTGGGTGCGCGGCGGCGAAATTCACGCGCTCGAAATTGGGCTGCATTGCGAAGCCGACGCCGCGACCAATGCGCGCCTGTTGCAGCTGTTTGACGCGCACCTGTTTGAAATCAAACACGCGCTCGGTCAGCAAATCGAGGCGGAACAGTGGACCAAAAGTTGGACGCGCGTGCATGAATTGACGCCGTACAAAACTTTGGACGAAAACACGGCGCGCCAATGCGCGGCGCGCCTCGCGCAAATGATACAGACATTTGAACCGTTGATGGCGCGCGCGGCGCGCGCCTCCGCCAAAACGCGCGCCGTCGCAAACAGTTCGCCGCGCCAACGCAAACCGCGCGCGGCGCCAAAAAGCCGTTGAGGCGCGCCGCATGAACGATTCCTCCGGGCGCGCGCAGTGGCAAAAATATCTCCGCTACGACCCCACGCGCTGGTTATTTGAAACGGACGACCCTTCCATTCTGCTCTGGTATCAACTCGACCTCGCGCATCGCCCCGAGGACGCGCCCGCCGTCGGCGCCACGCGCGAACGCGTCTTGTATTCCGAACCGGTCCAAAATCTTTTTGCCGCGCAAGACGAATTCGGTTTTTGGGGCGCCGCAGAAAATTTGACGCAGCCGCGTTTTACCGCGACGCTGTGGAATCTCGCGCTGTTGGCAGAGCTGGGCATTCCGCGCGCAAGCCGCCGCGCGCGCAACGCGTGCGAATTTATTTTGCAAAATTTTTTGGCGGCGGATGGGACGTTCGCGGGTTTGGACGAAAGCGAGACGGGCTATCTCGTGCGCGCGTTCGGTTATTTTCATTACGCGCGCGACGAACGCGTCCTGCGCGTCGCGCGAACTTTACGCGCGCGCGTTCATTCATTCGAGGCGCGCGTGTGCGCGTTGTGGGGTTGGCGCGCGTTCTGTCACGACGCTACGATTGCGCGCGCGGCGCAGGAACATAGCGCCTACGTTTTGGAGAACGCGGCGGCGGCGGGGAACGCGACAGCGAGCGTTCCCTACGTGTTTCCGCAATTTGACCCGCGCGATGAATTGTTTTGTTTGCGTGTGTTGGCGGAATATGATTGCGTGGCGGACGCGCGGCTCGCGCCGCTGGTTGACCGCCTGGTCGCTAAACAAAATGAACGCGCGCAGTGGACGGCAGAGCGCGACCTGAACGCGCAATTATTGACGCCGTTTGAGACAGAAAACGCGCCGAGCCGTTGGCTCACGCTCAACGCGCTGCGCGTTATCGTAAAACTTGTCATGTCCGACGGCTAAGCGTCGAGCGCGCGGCTCGCTGAATGGACGGATTAGCAAATTATCTCGCGCATTGTTATTGCGAACCGCGCCAACGCCGCAAGCTCGCGCGCAGCCCATCGGTAAAGCGTACCGCGCAAGCTTTATTTGTCCCAACTAAATTTCCGCACGAACGGCGCGAGTTTTTTCACCGCCTCGATGGTCAGCGTGCGATTGCCGTTAAAGGCATCGTACCACGCGCCCGCTTCGTCCGCGCCCGCCAGCATCCACATATTGAACGCAAACAAATAGTCGGGCAAATTGCCGCCGTGCGATAATTTGCCGGTGCGGAACCAATCGTACACCGCCAATGTGTAATCGCGGTGCAATTCTTCACTCACGGGCGGAAAACGATTGTCTTCGGCGGAACCCACTTTCCAACCGCCTTCGCCGACAATGAACGGCGGCACGTAACCGAGCCGTTTGAAAAAGATGGTCGCAAACGCGCGGAAACCTAGCGCGCCATTTTCATCCTCTTGATAGTTGGGCGGATGATTCAAACCGTAGGCGTGCGGAATAAAAAACATGCGCTTGAATAATGCCTCGCCTTGCCGCGCATAAATTTCGTCAATAAAGCGGCGCAAATTATCGGGGTCGAGAAATTGAATGCCGGGATAACCGCCCGCGTTGTACACATCCTTTGCCGCCGCGAGGAGATTGGCAAAATACAGATCCATATCCTCCGGCTTGTCGTCCCATTCCGCCGGCAGTTCCGGTTCGTTATACAGCTGCATGTACGGCGGCAAGCCGTATTTTTGGATAATCGCAATGTCGCGGCCCCAACTTGAATAGCGTTGATACGGACGCAGCGTTTTGCGCCACACGACATAGATGCCCGCTTCGGAAAATTTGCGCGCGGCGATTTCGAGATGATTCTCGTCCGTGTACACCACCGTCGCCCATTTGATATGCAATTCCTTCAAGCGCGCGATTTGTTTGTCCAGTTCCGCTTCGTCGTAATAACCGCTCGCCAAAAAGTGCATGCCTAAACCATCGTCGTCGGGCGGACGGGGCCAAGCTTGCAATTCCAGCGGCGGCAAATCATCGCGCAAAGGCAAGCGCGGTGGACGCGTCGGCAAAGGCGTCGCGGTGGGGGATAACGTTTGCGTTGCTGTGAGCGTGACGGTGGCAGTCACAAATTCGGTTTCGGTTGGCGTAACGCTTGCCGCGCGCGCGGGCGTGGGGGTGAGAATCGTCGGCTCTTCCGTAGCAAGAAATACCGCGTTGGTCCCGGCAACCGCGCGCGCGACCGACGCAGCGCTTTGCGGCGTTGCGGTCGGCGACGCGCAACCGCTAGCGAGCAGCGCCGTCGCGACCGCAAATAAAATTGTTAATTTGGAAATGCCCATGTACATCCTATTCCGCTGCGGAGCGGTTTCTGAACGGGCAATGGCAAAACCATCGCCGCGAACATTATAAACCATTCGAGGACTGACACAATTTGACGACGCAATCCAATTCGCGCAATAAAATTCGCGACGTCAAGAATACGAAACATGAATTGACGCCTCGAGAATCGCGTCTATCCAAAAATGTGACGCCCCCTCGCGTCGGCGCGAACGCTCATTGACCGCGCGTTTTTCTGTGGTACAATCTTGTCATTCGCGTATTGTAATTTTGAATTTTCAATTTTGAATTTCCAATTCCCAAAATGCGCCCACCCGATTTTCTCGACGTTTTACGCGCCCGCCACATCATTGCGCCGTATCTGCCGCGCACGCCGTTATTCAATTATCCCGCGCTCGATGCGGCGACAGGTCTGCACTTGTACGTCAAGCATGAAAACTATCAGCCCATCGGCGCGTTCAAGGTGCGCGGTGGCATCAATCTGATTTCGCAATTGTCCGCCGACGAAAAACAGCGCGGCGTGATTTGCGCGTCCACCGGCAATCACGGTCAATCCATCGCCTATGCAGCGCGTCTATTTAACGTCCCCGCGACGATTGTTGTTCCCGAAAACGCGAACGCCGTCAAAGTGGACGCGATGCGCGCGCTCGGCGCGAACATTATTTTTCACGGACCCGATTTCGACGCGGCGCGCGAACATTGCGAAGCGCTGGCAAAAGAAAAACTTTTGCGCTATGTTCATTCCGGCGACGAACCGCTGCTCATTGCGGGCGTCGGCACGCACACATTGGAAATTTTAGAGGACGCGCCCGACATCGAGACGATCCTCGTGCCGGTCGGCGGCGGGAGCGGCGCGGCGGGGACCTGTCTCGTCGCCAAAAAAATCAATCCTGCCATCCGTGTCATTGGCGTCCAATCTGAACAAGCGCCCGCCGCGTACAAATCGTGGCAGGCGCGCACGCTCTTGGCTGATTCCAGCGCGACGTTTGCGGAAGGTCTCGCCACGCGCAGCGCGTTCGCGCTGCCGCAGCAAATCTTGTGGGACTTGCTCGACGATTTTATTTTGGTGAGCGAAGAAGCGCTGCGCGCGGCGATCAAGTTGTATTTACAAAAAGCCAAAACGCTCGCGGAAGGCGCGGGCGCGGCGCCGCTCGCCGCCGCGCGGCAAATGCAAGAACCATTGCGCGGCAAACGCGTCGCGTTGATTTTGAGCGGCGGAAACATTACGCCGGAACAGCTGCGGACGGTCATCGGCGAACAATCGAATTAAAGCGCGGAGCAATCTAAAATCATAAATCCGAAATCACAAGTCTGAAATCACAAATCCGCCCATGTTACCCGAACTAAAAAAACTCGGCGTCGTCGCGGGGCAAAAGATTTTGGTGCATCGCGCGCCCAAAGCGTTCACCCAAGAATTGCGCGATTACGCGCTGCCCGACACGCTCATTTCAACGCGCCCCGCCGCGCACGCGCAATACGACATGATTTTTCATTTCGCCGCGCCCGACGAAGAACTCGACGCGCTATTTACGGAGATGGCGCGCGCGCTGCAAGCGGACGGCGCGTTGTGGGTCGTCATGCCCAAAGCAAAACAGGCGCGCGCGCTGGGGTATCCGTATGACGGCAAACGGCTTATTCAAGCCGCGCTCAAAACGCCGCTGGTGGATAACAAGACCTTTGCTTTTTCGCCGGACGAACAAGGCACGCGCTTTGTGATTCGAAAAGAATTTCGCGGGGACAGATAACCAGTGCGAATTTTCGTAACGGGCGGGACCGGCGTTTTAGGGCAACCGACTATCCGTTTGTTGGTCGCGCGCGGCCACGAGACGCTCGCGTTGGCGCGCGACGAAACGCGCGCGCAAATCCTTCGCGAGGCGGGCGCGACGCCGTGCGTGGGCGATTTATTCGACGAACAATTTATCCGCGCGGCGACGCGCGGCGCGGACAGCATTTTGCATCTCGCCACCGCGTTTCCCAAAAAAGCGGCGCCCGGCGCCAAGGAGTGGGCGCTGAACGACCGTCTCCGCCTTGAAGGGACGCGCAATCTTTTGAACGCCGCGCAAAAGCAAGCGCTTTATTCGTTTGTCCTCTTTAGCGTCGCGTTTTTGTACGGCGATACGCGCGGCGCGTGGAAACGCGAAGACGACCCGCTGCCGCGCAACATTGCGCGCCCGCTGCAATCCGCCGTCGAAATGGAACGTCACGCGCTAGCAGAGTATCAGGCGTACGAAACGCCCATCGTCATTTTGCGCGCCGCCTCGCTGTACGGCGCAGCCGCGTATCACACTCGCGCGCTGCTGCACGCGCTGCAACATCGCCGCCTCCCGATTATCGGTTCGGGCAATCAGTACTGGCACTGGCTCTATGTGGACGATATGGCGCGCGCGTGCGTACTGGCGGCGGAACATCCCGCGCCCGGCGAAATTTTCAACGTCGCGGACGATTGGGCATTTCATGCGGCGGACGGTTTGAATTATATTGCCGCGCAATTGAACGCGCCCGCGCCGTTCAAAATGACGACGCCGCTCGCGCGCGCGCTCATTGGCAACGCCGCGTTTCTAGCGCAAAGCGCGCGCTATCGCACCGACAAAATCAAAAAGATGCTCGGCTGGGCGCCAAAATATCCGACCTATCGCGAAGGTCTCGCGGAAATTTTGCGCGTGATGGGACAACGCTAAATGATTTATCTCGGCACGCAGGGCTGGTCATACAAAAGTTGGGCAGGCGTATTTTATCCGTCCGGCACGCCATCGAATCGGTATCTCGCAGCTTATGCGACCAAGTTCAAAGCGATTGAAATTGATTCGACGTTTTACGGCACGCCGCGCGTGACGAACGTTGAAAAGTGGGTCAATGATACGCCGGACCATTTTCGCTTTGCGGCGAAATTTCCCAAACTCATCACGCACGACAAGCAGTTACAAAATGTCGCGTCGGAAACCGCGTTCTTTCTCGACGCCATGAGCCAATTCGGCGCGAAACTCGGACCGCTGTGTTTGCAATTTGCGTACGATTTTGCGCCCGCCAAGCGCGAACTGCTCGACGAATTTCTCGCCTCGCTGCCGCAAACCACGCGCGATGGCACGCGCTTTCGCTATGCGGTCGAAATTCGTCATCGCGGCTGGCTCCAAGATTGGTTTTTTGAAATGTTGAAAAAACATCGCGCCGCGCTCGTTCTCGTGGACCGCGTCGCAATGCCGAAACTCGCCTTGACGACGACGGATTTCACATACATTCGCTGGCTCGGAAATCGCAAGGATATTCCCGACGACGATTATAGCCGCGTGCGGATCCAGCGCGACCAAGAATTGACGGAATGGGCGGAGACGATTGCGGAATTGGACGCGCGCGAAATGGACGTATGGGGTTTTGCCAACAATCATTACATGGGTCATTCGCCCGCGACGCTGCGCGAGCTTCAGACCTTGCTGCACGCGCGCGGGGTGAACGGCTGAACAAAAAAGCGCGCGCGCCGTATCTTGGACAATGACGAACGAACAATTACCCGAAACGTTTGAACGGCTGCGCGCGGCGGCGCGCGCGTGGGAACAACCGATGGTGACGGCGATGGCAGAACGCCGCGCGAGTCATTTTGAAATTCTCGTCGCCGCCGTGTTGAGCGCGCGCACGTTGGACAGCGTGACCGTCAAGGCGCTGCCAAAACTTTTTGCTTTGGCAAAAACGCCGCACGCGCTAATGACATTGCCCGAAACGGAAATCGCGCACGCGATTCGCGGCGTCGCGTTTCCCGCGCAAAAAGCCAAGCAACTGCGCGCGTTGGCGCGCATCCTCGTCGAAAAATATGACGGACGCGTGCCGGAAACGATTGAGGAATTGGTGGAATTGCCGGGCGTCGGGCGCAAGGTGGCGAATCTCGTCGTCGTCGAAGCGTTCGACCAACCGGGCATTTGCGTGGACACGCACGTGCATCGCATCACGAACCGGTGGGGCTATGTAAAAACGAAAACGCCCCAAGAAACGGAAATGCGGTTGCGCGCAATTTTGCCGCCGCGCTATTGGAAAGAAATCAATCCGCTGCTCGTCGCGTTGGGCCAAAACATTTGTCGTCCGACGAGTCCGATATGTTCGCGCTGTCCGATTGCAGAATTTTGCGAACGGGTCGGAGTGACGAAACAACGTTAGCGTTACGTCTTGCGCGTTGGAAATCCAAAAAATGAAACGTCATTTTCTGGCAATGTGTTTGACGCTATCCGCCGCGCTGGGGTTTGCGGGCTGCGGCATATTGACAGCGCCGCCGCCAACCGCGACGCCGTTGCCGACCGCGACCGCGACGGCATCGCCGACGACAGCGCCGACAGCAACGCGCCCCAAACCGACGGCGACGCCGTCAAACGCGCTGCCGTCGGCGCTGGCATTCGCTTTGAATAAAACGCAGGGCGTGCGCGCGGTGGAATATGATTTTTCCACAAGCATCGTCAGCGTCCAAGATACCGAGGCGACGGAATTACCGGGGCTCGCGCTCAAGGGCCAAGACAGCACGTTAAATCGTCACGTCGTCGTCAGCGGCATAACGAGCGACACGAATGAATTTATCACCTACGAAGCGCTTGTGCTGGGCGAAAAGGTGTATATCAAAGGATTGACGGGCGTGCCGGGCATTGACCCCGCGTTGTGGTATCAGCTGCCGGTTGAAATGCAAAACGCGGTGCGTCGTTTGCCCACCGCGCGCGGACTGGTCAATAGTTTCCAAGCCCAAGCTCTCGGCGCCGCGAAATTTCAAAACGTCGGCGCGGAAATAGTGGACGACGAAAATTGCACTGTGTGGGCGGCGCAAAATACCGAAGCGATTCTAGACGTTATCGGCGTTACAGATTCCGCGACGCTGGCAAGTCAATTGGGCGAGATTGACGGCGCGGAATTGAAAATTTGGACGTGCGCGGACGGTTACATTCACAAACTACATGGCTTGGTACGGGGACACAACGCCCAAAACAAAAATGATACGGTCAACATTAAATTGGATTTGACATTGAACCGTTTTGACCACGCATTTGAGATTCAAGCGCCGCCCGACGCCAAACTCTTTGCGCCGCAAGAACCGACCAGGACGACGCCGACGGCAGCGGCGCGCGCGACGGCGACAGGGGAAATCCAGTCAACGCCTGCGCCAAAGCCATCCCAAACGCCAACGCCCTAAACGGATGTATCACAAATGTTTTGACGCGTGACTGATGTTATACAATCGTAATAACGTGTGATGCAGTGCAACGCCGCAAGCGTTTTACCCGCAAAATTCGCATAGCGTACGAATGAGGCGATGCACTGTATCGCAGGTCGCTACCCTTATGCGCATATCCCGCCTGTTTATAGCAAGTGCGTAATGTCGGTCAAGCGTCGAAAAATAGATTGAAACCACCAAGCGCGTGACTTTACGCTAACGATACGGGTTATGCTGAATCACAAGCGAATCATTACCGCCACAATCATCAGCTTGGCGCTGGGGATGTGGCTCTTTGCGGCTTGCGCGCCGAACTCTGCGTCGTCGCGTGAACCGAAAGCGATAACGGCAAGCCACACGCCCAACGCGTCCCTTGGCGCTACAATACGCCCCACGAAAATTCCGCCCGCATCCACCGCCACACGCGTTATACAAATTACGCCTGTGAGTGCGGCGGCGCTTTCACCCGCCGCCAAACTGAACATTCCTAAACTTCAAGACCGCCTGACTCTAATTTTGCTTGCCTATCGCGCCGACGACAAGACGGGTTTAGCCGCTTTGAGCGGCGACCGCAACATTGACCTCGACGCCAACACGGTGCGCGTGATTTTAGAGATGGATATTGATCCCGAAGCGCATGTTGCCGGCGCGCCCCGAGTCGAGACCGTGACTTTGGCAGACGGTCGCACGGTCGAAATCCAGCGCGAGCCCCCGATTGCGATTCGCGCGGATTTGGCGCAAGCGATTGCGGCAACAGGCGCCGTCTATGAAACCGCTTACCAGAACCAGGTGCAGGTGTTGGCGCCCTTTGCCAGTCTGGAAGCGTTGACAAAAATTCCTGGGGCGCGTTTTGTACGCTTGCCCTATGCAGCGCAACCTTGAAGGAGGTTCATAATGAAGCGTCGGATTATCTCAATCCTGTTTGTCATTACCCTAGCCATCATCGCCATCGGCCCACCCGCCGCGATGCGCGCGCAAGGGCCCCTGCCGCCAATCTCCGAGAACGCGATTAACGCAACAACGGCAGCGGCGTTCAACATAGCGCCAAGCGTTTTACCGTCCATTTCTCGACCCGCGAAAAACGTTTCGGCATTGCAAGACCAGCTCGCGCAAATGAGCGCCGCCGCCAAATCCGGCGAAGCCGCCAAGTTGAATTCATTTAGCGCCAGCCAATTCGTTGACCTTGCAAACAAGCAGGTTAGAATCGTTTTGGAAATGGACGCCGACCCAGATGCTCATGTCGCGCGCGCGCCAACCATCGAGACGGTAGAATTGTCCGGCGGTAAGACAGCCCAAATTCAACATGCACCCGCCATCGCCATCCGCCCCGCATTAGCGCAAGCTATTGTCGCAACGGGAGCGACGTATGAAACGGCTTTTCAAAATTTGGTGCAGGTCCTGGCGCCATTCACGAGTCTTGAAGCGCTCGCGAAAATTTCAGGAGTGCGTTATGTGCGCTTGCCGTATCCTGCCGAACCAAGCGCGCTGCCGCCCCAAAATCCCAAAGGATTAGCCCCAATGATTGGTTCGCAAACCAGCGAAGGCGTGAATCTGACACAGACAAATACCTGGCATAGCGTCGGATACAAAGGCAGCGGCGTCGCGCTTGCCGTTTTCGATTTTGGCTTTACCGGTTGGGCGGCGCGCCAAGGGACCGGCGACCTGCCCGCGGGCGCAATCCTCAAGGATTTCAGCGCATCATACAGCTTTAGCCCGGATACGCCAGGCAACGTACACGGAACCGCCTGCGCCGAAATTACTTTTGACATGGCGCCCGAGGCGACGCATTATCTTTACGCTTTTAGCACCGACGTCGAGTTTGGCAATGCTGTCGGCGATTTTATCGGCGTCAGCGGCAGCAAAAAAGTAGTTTCCATGTCTATCGGCTGGGCCAATGCCGGGCCGTATGATGGCACGGGACCCATCAACGCCATTGTGGACAACGCCCAAGCCAACGGCATTTTCTGGGCAAACTCGGCCGGAAACAATCAAAAGTCCCATTGGTCAGGAACCTCTGTACAGTACTCTACCAGCAATGTCATTGCCTTTGGCGCGGATAATTTTCAAGGGATAGGGCCTAGCGTTGGGAACTATTGGAACATCCCTAACGGAACGTCGCTTCAATTCTTTTTGGAATGGAACGACTGGAATGCCGCGCGCACCGGAAATCTGAACCACATTGACTATGACATGTATCTGTTAAGATGGAATGGTTCATCTTGGGTCGCAGTCACTTGGGCAACAGGAAATCAGTGCGGTAGCGCCATTCCTCCTACAGAAGCAATTAGTCATATCGCCACTGGCGGCAACTATGCTCTCGTCATTCGGCGCTATACCGAAAGCGGTTGCCCCAACAATTTCGGACACTGGATGCAGTTGCACACTTTTCTCAGTGCAGGCGGAGATAATCTTTTCTGGCACACAAATGAGTGCAACAGTCTCCTCATTCCTGGCGACGGCGACAGCGCCGTTACGGTCGGCGCCGCCTTCTGGAATGAGGATTCTAGCGGTCCGCTCTACGGCTTGGAGCCATTCAGTTCGCTTGGACCCCGCAATGGCTCTGGCGGAACGGATCCGGGCGCAACCGTCAACAAGCCGGATGTCGTCGCGCCTGATGGCACGAGCGGCGTTACGTATGGCGCCAGCGACGGTACCAATTATGTCAGTAATGGGCCTGGCTTTTGGGGCACCTCTGCCGCCGCGCCACACGTTGCGGGTATGGCGGCGGTATTGTGGTCGGGACGACCGGCGTTCACGCTAGCGCAGGTGCGGAGCAATATCCAGGCTTATGCGCTCGAAAAAGGAGATGGCGGCGGTTGCGGCGGAGGCACGAATCTCAATAATCGCTACGGTAATGGCAGAATAAACTTTGGCTCGCCGTCGGCTGAAACGCTTGCAAAATTTAACGCCAAGTACGCGCCCAAGAAAAACGCGACGCGCCTGCGGTGGACGACCGGCAATGAATTGCAAAGCGTAGGATTCAATGTGTATCGCGCCGGCGCCAAAGCGAAAAAATGGACGCGCTTGAACGACAAAATGATTTCGGCGCAATTCATTGGACAGCCGCGCGGCGCCAAGTATTTGTTCGCGGATCATAAAGTCAAAGCGGGCCGTGTCTATGCGTACAAACTAGAGCTGGTCTTGAGCGATGGGTCGAGCCAGTGGAGCGAGGTTGTTCAAGTTCAGGTACGCTAAAAGATAAAGGGCTCAAAGAAACGAGCGCCGCTTGCGGCGCTCGTTTTTCATTTTATACGCTTTCCAAATCCGTCCGTATCTCGCCCACATTTTCATCCGCGCCCAAGACGCCAAATCTCGCGACGGGCGCAAAGGGCGCTTCTTGCGCGCGGACGGTTTCATCCGCTTTGTCCGTTGGCACGTCGCCGGGCGTCGGGCCTTCCACCCAATAATCGGCATCGGACGCAAATTCTTTTTTCCAGACCGGCACAATCACTTTCAAGCGTTCAATTGCATAACGGCACGCGCTGAATGCTTCCGCCCGATGCGGCGCGGATGTCGCAAGGATGACCGACGCGTCGCCGATTTTCAAACGTCCGGTGCGATGCGCGATGGCAATGCGAACGTCATGCCAGCGTTCTTTAGTTTCCGCGCCAATTTGCGCCAGCATCCGTTCCGCAAGTTCGGGATACGCTTCATATTCCAAAAATTTTACTGGCTTGTCATGCGCGTTATCGCGCACGACGCCGAGAAACGTCACGATGGCGCCCGCGCCGGGATGCGTTACGCGCGCGACCAACGCGTCCAACGAAAGCGTTTTTTGGGTGACGACGAAATCGCGCGAAATTGTACGGGACGAACGCCGTTTCGCGTTTGGTTTTGTTGCTCGCTTCGCGTTCGGTTTTGCTTTTTGTTTCGCGCTCGGTTTCGCGTTTCGTTTCGCGTTCAGTTTCGCGTTCGGTTGCGCGCTTCGTTTCGCGTTCGGTTGCGCGCCGCGTGTAGAGAGAGAGGAACGCTGCGGCGAGCGTTCCCTACCTGCGCCGCCGCTGACGGGGGGGAGGAAACCCACTTCTTCGCCGCCATGTAGAATCGTTTCGGGTTTGGCTAAACGTTGATTCACCGAAAACGCGGCGCGGATGTTGCCGGCGCGCGGATTTTTCGCGTTTGCCACATACGCGTCCCACAATTCTTGGACCGTCATGCCCGCCTCGATGTCGCGCCAATCCTCTTTTAGCCCAATGTATTCGCGAAAGATGGCGAAAAATTTTACATGCACCTGTGCCATATTATGACTCGTTGGATTCGTGGAGCAGCGCGAGCGCGCGCTCTTCGCGCCGCTGCGCAATGATGGATGCAATAATCGAAACCGCCAAGACGACGACAATCACGCCGAGCGAAACGAGAATCGGAATTTCGATGTGAAAAATACCGACGAGCATCTTGACGCCGACGAAACCGAGAATAAACGAGAGCCCGGTTTTGAGATAACGGAAACTGCTCATTACGCCCGCGAGCAAAAAGTATAACGCGCGCAAGCCGAGAATCGCAAAGACGTTCGACGTGAACACGATGAACGGGTCGGTGGTGATGGCAAAAATCGCGGGAATCGAATCGAGGGCAAAGACGACATCGGTGGTCTCGATGACGAGCAGCACAACCAGCAGCGGCGTCGCCCACAACACGCCGTCAATGCGCGTCAGAAAGCTTTGTCCGATAAAATCCGACGTGACCGGCATAACGCGGCGCACCAGTTTGACGATGGGGTTTTTATCGGGATGAACGCCCTCGTCCCCTTGCGTGCCGAGCCGATAAGCGGTGAAAATCAAGAACGCGCCAAAGACATAAATGACCCATTCAAAGCGTTCAATCAACGCCGCGCCGACAAAAATCAATGTGCCGCGCAAAAGCAGCGCGCCGAGAATGCCGAGAAATAAAACGCGATGCTGATATTTTTGCGGCACTTGAAAATACGCAAAGATGACGACGAAAACAAAAATGTTGTCAACCGATAACGCTTTTTCAATGAGATAGCCGGTGAAAAATTCCAACCCCGCCGTGGGACCGCGTTCGATAAAAACAAATACGTTAAAGAGCAGCGAAATGCCAATCCAAAATACGCTCGTCCAAAACGCTTCTTTGGTTTTTATTTCATGCGGGTTGCGATTGAATACAAAAAGATCAATGGCTAGGAGCCCAAAAATAATCGCTCCAAAAATTAACCACATGAAACCGGTCGGAATTATTCCCTCAAGCCCGAACAATGGCGGAACCTCGTTTTGATATTTTACGCGCGATAGACAAGCTTGCTTACGTTCGCGCGCGCAAACGCGTTACAAAAGCATTGTATCCAAGCCAAACAGAATTGCAAACGTAAAATCTATTCTTGCGAAAAAAAAGCGCCGTATGCGTTTGGCATACGGCGCGGCGTACAAACTCTAATCAAATTTTAACTGCGCTGCGACGGCGCATCGCGGCGCGGGCGGTCATAGGGTCCGCGTCCGCCGCCACCGCCGCGCCCCCCGCGGTCATTGCCGCGTCCGCCGCGGTCGCCATCGCGCCGGGGTCCGCGCGAACCGCCGCGGTCGCCGCCGCCGCCGCTGCCCAGTTTCGGGTCCGCCTCGCGCGCCTGCTCCACTGTCCAACCTTCCAACACCGCGCGCCGCGACAAACGAATTTTGCCTTGCGCGTCAATGTCCGTAATCATCACCATCACGTCGTCGCCCTCTTTGACGACATCGCGCGGGTCCCGCACTTGATAATCCGCGAGCTGCGAAACATGCACCAGCCCATCCACGCCCGGCGCGATTTCGACAAAGACGCCAAACTCGGCGAGCCGCACGACCTTGCCCGTGTAAATCGAACCGAGTTTCGGCGATTCCGTCATGGCGCGAATCCGTTCCATCACGCCCGCCGTCCCTTCGCCGCTCACGCCGGCGATAAACACCGTGCCGTCCTCTTCCACATCAATCTTGACTTCAAATTCTTCTTGCAAACCGCGAATCGTTTTGCCGCCGGGGCCAATGAGCGCGCCGATTTTTTCAGGGTCAATTTTGATTGTCTGGATGCGCGGCGCGTACTGCGAAAGTTCCGCGCGCGGTTCCGCAATCGTATTCGTAATGACTTGGAGGATTTGCAAACGCGCCTGACGCGCTTGCGCCAACGCTTCTTTGAGAATGGACGGCGCAATCCCTTGCAATTTCAAATCGAGCTGCAACGCGGTGATGCCCATGCTCGTCCCCGCGACTTTGAAATCCATATCGCCGAGCGCGTCTTCCATGCCGAGAATATCGGTGAGAATCGCGTACCGGTCGCCGTCCACAATCAAACCCATCGCAATGCCCGCGACCGGCGCGCTAATCGGCACGCCCGCGTCCATCAACGCCAGCGTCGAACCGCAAACGCTCGCCATCGAAGTCGAACCGTTGGACGACAAGACTTCGGACACCAAGCGAATGGTGTACGGAAATTCTTGTTCGGTCGGAATCACGGCGACGAGCGCGCGTTCCGCCAGCGCGCCGTGTCCGATTTCGCGGCGCCCCGGCGCGCGCATCGGGCGCGCTTCGCCGACCGAGTAGGGCGGAAAATTATAATGATGCAGATAGCGTTTGGAATCATCCGGGTCGAGCGTATCAATTTTTTGCGCTTCGCTCGGCATCCCCAACGTCGCAATCGTCAGCACTTGGGTTTCGCCGCGTTGGAATAAACCCGTGCCGTGCGCGCGCGGCAAGAGACCCACTTGCGCCGAGAGCGGTCGAACCGTTTTGGTATCGCGTCCGTCCACGCGCTTGTTTTCGTTCACAATCATTGCGCGCAGTTGCGCTTTGACTTCGGCATCCACCGCCGACGCGACATCGGCGGGCGCGTATTCCGCGCCGAGTTCAGTTTGAATTTCAGCCGTCACCGCGTCGAGCATCCCGCCGCGTTCGGATTTACCATAGCCGCTGCCGAGAATGCCGGCGATGCGCGGCGCGATTTTTTCATGCACCGCGCTTTTGACCGTATCGCTCACCGTAAAGAGCGGCACCGTCGCTTTCGGTTTGCCGATTTCGGCGCGCATTTTTTCTTGCAAATCAATCAAGGGTTGAAACGCTTGATGCCCCGCGTAAATCGCTTCGAGCATCAATTCTTCGGTGACTTCGCTCGCGCCCGCTTCAATCATAATGACGGCGTCGCGCGTGCCGGCGAGACGTAAATCGAGAATGGATTGCTCCATCTGCGATACGGTGGGATTCATGATAAAGCGGCCGTCCACATAACCGACGCGCACCGCGCCGACGGGACCCTGAAACGGAATATCGCTGATGGTCAACGCCGCGCTCGCGCCAAGGATGGACATGATGTCAATGAAATGTTCTTGGTCCGCCGAGAGCGCGGTCATGACGATTTGCACATCGTTACGCATCCCTTTGGGAAACAAAGGACGAATGGGGCGGTCGGTCAAGCGGCAAATGAGAATCGCGTTCTCGGACGCTTTGCCTTCGCGTTTGAAAAACGAGCCGGGGATTTTGCCCGCCGCATAGAGCCGTTCTTCGTAATCTACGGTCAGCGGAAAAAAGTCCGCGCCCTCGCGCGGTTTCGCCGCCATCGTCGCGGTGGACAGAATGATGGTATCGCTCTGCCGCACCGTGACCGCGCCGTTCGCTTGAAACGCGAGCCGTCCGGCTTCGATGGTGAATTGTTCACTGCCGATTTCGGCGGTGTAGGTATAAATTTGATTCGACATAAAGAGAAAACCTCCAAAAGGTTTCAGGTCGCGCTTTTCAGATTGCAAATTCAAAACGCCATGCCGGCGCTTGCTTGCAACATGAAAGCGGCAACTTGTGATCCGTCGGAGGTCAGGAGCTGGAAGATGGAGATTCGAGATTGGAGATTGGGAGCTAGAAGCTAAAGACTAGAGCCGAAAGCTTGAAACTGGACGCGCCAATTTCTAATTTCGCGTTTCTAATTTTCAATTTCTAAATTCCAATGCCCAATATCCACTTTCCAATTCCTGCGCGCAACGACGGAAATGAAAATATAGCGCGGGGCAAGCCCGCAAAAACAAACGAGTAGATGGGTCTCGCCGCGACAGCCATCCACTCGTTTGGCGTTCGATTATTTGCGCAACCCTAATTGTTCAATAATTTTCTTGTAGCGGGTTGCGTCTTTTTCCGCAAGATACTTTAAATGGCGGCGGCGTTCTCCAACCATCTTGAGCAACCCGCGCCGCGAATGATTATCGTGTTTGTGCGCTTTGAGATGTTCAACCAACTGATTAATACGCGTAGTCAGCAAAGCGACTTGTACTTCGGGCGAGCCGGTATCTTTGGTATGCGTTTGATACTGACCCATGATAGCGGTCTTTTCCGCCTTTTTGAGCGACATGCCCTGCTCCTCTAGATAAGAAACGGCGGAATCCTGCTGCCGCCGTCACAGTTCTCGATTTGAATTGGTAGTATTGTAGCGCCAAGTCCTTTTTTCGGCAAATTTAGCGCGAGATTGCGCGTTTATTTGTCGTTTTCCGTTGGCGTCCAAGTTCCCCCTTCCAATTCTGCCAAGAACGCGTGCGCGGCTCGAATCTGCGCTTCTTCGCCAATCAAACCAATGACGTCGCCCACTTCAAATTGAAACACCGATTTGGGATTAGCAATGACCTGTTCGCCGCGCAGCACGGCGACAATGGACGCGCCGGTGCGGTCGCGAATTCCGGCATTGGCGACCGTTTGATGCGCCAACGGATTGGTTTCGCCGAGCTGATGCCACATCATCTCCAAACCGCGCAGCGCATACGTCAATTGCTCCAGCAGGCGATATTCTTCCGGCGTCGAAACCGCCACATCGTAATGGTCGCGGCGCACCAGGTCGGTGTATTTTTGAACTTGGAGCGGCGGCAAGCCGAGCCGCAAAAGCATGTGGCGCACCACTTCGAGACCGCCTTCGAGTTCGGGATGAATCACATCTTGGGCGCCAAATTCAGTCAGTCGCGTTACGCCTTGCTGAGTGCCGGCGCGAGCGATGATGGGCAATTTGGGCGCAAGTTGGCGCGCGGCGACGACGACGACTTCAGCCGTTGCCTCGTCCGGCACGGTGACGACCAGCGCGCGCGCGTGCGACAGCCGCGCGTGTTTCAGGATTTCAGAATTTGCCGCGTCGCCAAACAAGGTCGGCACGCCGAGTTTGCTCAATTCGTCAATGCGCGTCGCTTCGGCATCAATCACGAGGCGCGGCGTATTGATATATTCCAAAACGTCCACGACGTGATGCCCCACGCGGCCATAACCGACGATGACCACATGGTCGGATAATTGTTCGGGCAAGAGTTGAGGCGCGGGCGCCGCGCGGTTGAGGCGCGCCCACACGCGGCGGTGCCCCTTGAGCCAATTTTCGGCGGGCGTCAACGCGCGATACATGAGCGGATTGATAATGATGGACAAGACCGCGCTCGCCAAAATCAACGAATACTGGTCCGCGTCCAGCAGATGCATTGACACCGCCGAGGCGCCGAGCAAAAAAGAAAATTCGCCGATTTGACTGATGCCGGTACCGACAACCAATGTGGTGCGCGCCGGAAAGCGGAACAACAAGCCGATGCAAAAGGCGTTCAAAGGTTTTGCCAGCACAATCAACGCGGTCAACGCCAACGTCTGCCCGGCATGATTCACCAGATACATCGGGTTCACCAACATCCCGACCGAGACAAAAAACAACGTCGCAAACACTTCGCGAAACGGCAAAGCGTCCGCGCCGACTTGGTAACTGGTCGTAGATTCGCTGATGGTCACGCCCGCCAAGAACGCGCCCAGCGCGAGCGACACGCCAAAAAATTCCGAAGCCGCAAAAGCGGTGCCCAACGCAACGACCGCAATCGTCAAGATAAAAAGTTCGCGCGATTTGGTAAAAGCCATGCGCGCAAAGAGCCACGGCACAAAACGCATGCCAACCAACAATATGACCACGACAAAGAGGCCCGCTTTGGCTAACGTGAACAAACTGGTTTCCAGCAAAGAACCCTGTCTGCCTTCGAATACGCGCAATCCGACTAGAATAATGACGGTGACAATATCTTCGACAATGAGCCAGCCCACCGCGACGCGCCCGTGAATGGTATTGAGCAAGCCGTGATCTTCTAACCCGCGCAGCAAGACGACGGTGCTAGCCATTGAAATGGTCAAACCGAGAATGACGCTTGCCTCTACACTCCAACCCCACAACTGCGTCAACCCAATGCCCCACAACGTGGTAAGCGTCATTTGAATCAACGCGCCGGGCAGCGCGATATCGCGCACCATCCACAAATCGCGCAGCGAAAAATGCAAACCCACGCCAAACATCAAAAATACGATGCCAATTTCAGCCAGTTCCAAAATCGAGTCCACGTCGCCGACAAAGCCCGGCGTAAAGGGCCCAATGATAATGCCCGCGCCGAGATAGCCCACGATGGTCGGCATCCCCAAACGGCGCGCGACGATGCCGCCCAAGAACGCGGCAAATAGCGCGACGGTGATGTTGGTCAGCAAATGAACTTCTTGCATGGGCGGTTATAGAAATAAAAAACCCTCGTTGACGAACGCCTGGCGAGGGTTGCATGAGGCAACTTGGGTTACGCAGCGGTAGGGCAAATTTCGACGCGAGTTCAGCGCCATTTGCCGTACGTTTTCACGCTATTTTTTCGCGGGCCTGCGTAACGAGAGAGAGAAAAAACTATTACCCAAACATTGCGGATTCAACGATTTTTCAAGCGCGGGTCGAGCGCGTCGCGCAAACCGTCGCCAAGCAGATTAAAGCCAAGCACTGTCAGCATAATCATCAGCCCGGGAAACAAGACCACCCACCATGCGCCGCTCGTCAGATATTTGACGCTATCGGCGAGCATCGCGCCCCATTCGGGATATGGCGGCTGCTGCCCCAAACCGAGAAAACCCAACGCGGCGGTTTCCAAAATAGCGGCGGCGATGCCCAGCGTTGCGGCAACCATGACCGGCGACAAGCTGTTGGGAAAGATATGGCGCGTAATAATCCGTCCGCTGCCCGCGCCCACCGCTTGCGCCGCCGAAATAAATTCGTGCTGCTTGAGCGACAGCACCGACGAACGCGCGATGCGCGCATAAATGGGGATGCTGACGATGCTGATGGCGAGCAGCGAATTCCGCAGCCCGGGGCCAATAATCGCGACAATCGCAATCGCCAAGAGCAAGCCGGGAAAGGAAAGCAGTATGTCCATCACAAACATCGTCCCCAAATCGAACGTGTGACCGAGATATCCCGAAACCAAACCAAGCACGGTACCGATAATGACGGCGATGAGGACCGCGCCGATGCCGACGCCGAGCGACGCTTGCGCGCCGTGCGCGATGCGGCGCATGACATCGCGGCCCTGTTCGTCCGTTCCCATCGGATGCGCGAACGAAGGCGGTAAAAGCTGCGCGGTGAGGTCGGAATCAATGCGCGGATTGTACGGGAACAGAATCGGCACAAAAATTGCGAGCGCCAAGAAAAACACAACAATTAACATGCCCAATTGGGCGAGCCGATTAGCGAGCAGCCGCTGTCCGGCATCGCGCCACAAACTGCGCGGCGGACGCGCCAGCGTCTGCGCGGCGGACGTTGAAACCGAACCAACAGATTGTGTGGTGGTAGTCATTATTATTCCAAACGCACGCGCGGATCCACGACCGTGTACAGGACATCCACGACGAGATTAATGACGACAAAAATAATCGCGATAAAGAGCGTGACGCCTTGAATGATGGGATAATCGCGCGCATAAATCGCGTCCACCAGCCAGCGTCCGATGCCGGGCCAAGAAAAAACAGTTTCGGTCAAAATCGCGCCCGATAAAAGAATGCCCACTTGCAAACCGACGACCGTAATGACGGGCAAAAGCGCGTTACGCAGCGCGTGGCTCAAAATGACTTTACGTTCGCGCAACCCTTTGGCGCGCGCGGTGCGGATATAATCTTGATTCAAAACTTCGAGCATCGAAGAGCGCGTCATGCGGGCAATAATCGCCATGGGAATCGTGGCGAGAGCGATGGCGGGGAGAATGAGATGCCGCAAGCCCTGCGCGAAAAGCGTCAGATTGCCTTTTAGCAAACTATCCAACAAAATAAAATTGGTAATTGGTTCATACTGCGCGTTGGCGTCGAGCCGCGCGCCCGAGGGCAGCCAATGCAGCATCACGGCAAACAAAAAGATGAGCATCAAGCCCAGCCAAAAAACCGGCATGGAAACGCCGGTCAGCGCAAAGACCATGCTCGACGCGTCGAACCATGAATTGCGTTTAACCGCCGAGAGGATGCCGAGCGGCACGCCGAGCAGCGTCGCAATAATCATTGCGCCAAAAGCCAATTCGATGGTCGCCGGAAAACGGCGGATGACTTCTTGCGTCACCGGTTCTTGGCGGAGGACCGAAGTGCCCAAGTCGCCGCGCAAGGCATTGGCGATAAAGATGAGATACTGTTCGTAGATTGGTTTGTCCAGACCGAGCTGCGTACGCACGCGCGCGACGTTTTCCGGCGTCGCGCGTTCGCCGAGCATGACCACCGCCGGGTCGCCCGGAATGAGTCGGACGAAACCAAAGACGAGCAACGATACGCCCAGCAAGACGAAAAGCAGGGTCACAGAGCGTTTGACGAGGTAGCGCCCCATAAGTGAAAAAGAGACCCTAAGGGTTTGCACGCCAGCGCGCGCGCAAAACCCTTAGGGTCGAATTACTTGCTATGGACTTGGCTTGACGACGACAGTGTTAAAGAATTCGGTTCCGGTGGGGTTCGGGACATAACCTTCCACGTTCGCCAGCAGCGCGAGCGGCGGTTGGTTGTTGGCAATAAAGACACGCAGAATCCGGTCGTGAATCAATTGTTCAGCTTGCTTGTACAGTTTGGCGCGTTCGCCCTGGTCTGTCAAGACCGCTGCCTGTTTGAGAATGTCGGACACTTCTTTGTCGTCTACGAAACCTTCGCGCGAGAGCGCTTCATCATCGGCGCCGAGGCAAAAGAAATAGCAGACAAAGTTATCGGGGTCGCCATTGTCGCCGGTCCAGCCCAGCATGTAGAACGGCAATTGGCCATTGGAACGGCGGTCGAGATACGTCGCCCAATCCACCGTTTGCAGTGAAACATTGATACCGGCTTTGGCTAGGTCCGCCGCGATTGCCGTGCCAATGTCTTTGGGGTTGGGATAGTACGGCCGCGAAACGGGCATGTACCACATTTCGAGCGGCACTTTTTTACCGTCAAAAGTGACTTCGCTTAAACCGTTCGGGAAACCCGCATCGGCGAGCAATTTCTTGGCGGCTTCGGTATCGTACGCCCAATCTTTGATGTCAGGATTATAGCCCCACAACGCCGGCGGCTCCATTTGATTGGCAACCATGCCGGTGCCGCCATAGAGCGCGTCCACAATGGCTTGCTTGTTGATCGCTTGCGTAATGGCTTGGCGCACTTTGGGATCTTGGAATTCTTTGACCTTGTAATTGAACGCGAGATAACCGGTCGTGTTGGCGGGGCGCAGGAGCAATTTATAGCGCGGGTCGTTCTTGATGGCAGCCACATCGCGCGGCTCCATGCCTTCCAACGCGTGAATTTCACCCGTCGCGAGGGCGAGCAAACGCGCCGAGTTGTTCGGGATATTGCGAATAATCACGCGGCTCATCTTGGCGGCGTTCGCTTTGTCCCAATAATCGGCATTGGCTTCCAGCGTAACTTGTTCGTTCGGTTTCCATTCTACGAACTTGTACGGTCCGGTGCCAACCGGGTTCTTGCACGTTTCCGTGCCGTATTTTTCGAGCGCCGTCGGGCTGGCAAAGACAAACACAAACATTGCCAGATTGTTCAGGAAAGGTCCTTGCGGCGACTTGAGCGTAAATTTAACGGTGGTGGGGTCAACGGCTTCGACCTTTTCGATAACGCTGTCGCCGTCAAAACCGCCAAATTGCGCGCCGTAATATTCAAAGACTTGGCCCGCCGCAGTCTGTTTTTCATGAACGGGATTCTTGGTATTGCCCCAATAATCAAAGTTCTTGACTACGGCGTCGGCATTGAAATCGGTGCCATCGTGGAACTTGACGCCTTCTTGCAGTTTGAACGTCCAGACTTTGCCGTCCTCCGAGGTCGTCCAGCTCTTGGCGAGCGCCGGCACCGGGTTTGTGGTGTCTTTGTCGAATTTCACCAGACCTTCATAAATCTGGTTAATCACGCGGCCCGAGATACCGTCGGTAATCACTGCCGGGTCAAGACACACCGGCTCGCCCTGCGCGCCAAAAATGAACGCTTGCGGCGCGGCAGCCGGGACCGCCGTGGCTTGAACGACGACCGTCTGAACGACGGGCGCGGATGTTTGAATTTTTTCTACGACTTGGGTTTGAACTACCGGCGCGGACGTTTGAATTTTTTCAACGACGACGGTTTGCACCGCCGGGGGCGCCGCAGCCGGCGCGCCGCACGCAATGCTCACCGCAAGAACGCCGAACAGGGCAAAGATGAGCGTCGCAAATTGAATCGAACGTTTTTTCATTTCTCCTCCTCTGTCATGGTACGCGCAAATTCCGCAAATGCGATGGGCTCGGGAAATTTGCGCGCTTTCCCGAACTGTGTCGGGGTGAGCTGCACAATAGATGGAATGGAACTGTATATTTTTTTGTGCGCCGATGCCAAATGGATGTCAAAATGATTGAGGGCAACGTCTCGCATCGGAGCGTATCGTGGATAGCACCTCCTTGTGAAAGCGTCGAGGATAGGCGTGATTATAGCGTATGCACTCTACTTGTCAACGCGCCGCGTAGGGCTAGCGCATTGTTTGCAAGACCCCAAGCGTTTTTTTCGCGTCACGCGCCGCGATAGCTATGCTTGCGGCAGAACACTTGGGGTCTTGGCTCTGCACGCGACCTTTACAAAATTTGGACACACAAAAAAAACCAAGTCCTTCTGCTATTCAGAAGGACTTGGTTTTGCGCTCAGGTTCGCGTCTGAATGGACAGCTGGAAAATTATAGCGCAGGCGCCGGGCGCAAAAAGCGCCAGAGGATCAAACCCATACGGCGGATTACGTCTAGCCAGTGCCGCGCATGCGCGGGTCCAACGCATCGCGCAAACCGTCGCCAAAGAATGTGAAACCCATGACGACGAGCGCGACCGCGATTGCGGGCGCGAGCAACATCCAGGGCTGGGCATTAATCGCCGTTTGACCTTCCAACAACATCGAACCCCAACTGGTCACGAAAAATTCTTTGCTCGAAGTGCCGGGGCGCAAACCCAAACCGAGATAGCCCAACACGGCTTCGGCAATAATGAGCCGCGGGACGGCAAACGCCGTAATGATAATGATGGGGCTGAGGATATTGGGCAGGATGTGCTTTTGCATGATATTCCGGTCGCTCGTCCCAATCGAGCGCGCCGCTTCCACAAATTCTTTTTCTTTGATGGAAAGCGTCGAACCGCGCACGACGCGCGCCACGCCCACCCAATTTACCAGCGCCAGCGCGCCGAACAAGAGAATCAAACCGTTGCCCCAATCTCCAATCGGCGTATCGCGCAGCGCAAACATCACGACGACAAAAAACAAAATGTCCGGAAAGCTATAGACAATATCCGTGAACCGCATCAGTAAATTGTCGGCGGTACCGCCAAAAAATCCTGCGACGATTCCGATGAGGATGCCGAAAAACGTAATGAAAATCGTTGGGATAATCGCGACGACCATCGAGACCCGCGCGCCGTAAATCAAGCGGCTAAATACATCGCGTCCGATGCTATCCGTGCCGAGAAAAAATTGAGGGTCGCCGACATTATCGGTAGAAACCCACGCCGCCGGCATCCACGCGGGCGGCAAAAATCCTTTGCCGCTGTTAATCTTGAGGGGGTCATGCGGCGCCAACATGGGGCCAAAGATTGCCAAGAAAAAGAACAAGAGAATCAGCGCCAGACCAAACATTGCCGCTTTGTTGCGAGAGAGCCGATGCCAGGCATCTACCCATAAACTTTGGGGGGGTTTGGTAATCGCTTGATTTACGGATCGCCCATCGGCGACAGCGGCGCTTGCCATGAGACCTCCTCGAATAAATTGACGCGGTTACGGTATCAATTCACCTTGATACGCGGGTCAAGGAACGTGTAAATCAAATCCACCGTCATGTTGGCGATTTGAATCAAGAGCGCAAAAATCAGCGTCGTCGCCAGAATCATCGAATAATCGCGCTGTTGAATGGCGGTGACAAATTGCCGCCCCCAACCGGGAAAGGCAAACATGGTTTCGATGATAAATGAACCGGTTATCAAACCAGCCAAAGCGGGGCCCATGATGGTCACAACCGGGATGAGCGCGTTCTTGAGCATGTGCCGCCAAACGACAACGCGTTCGCCCAAACCTTTGGCGCGCGCCGTGCGGATATAATCTTGCCGCATGACTTCGAGCATCGAAGCGCGCGTCAGACGCGCCGTCTGCGCCAACAAGCCAAAGCCCAGAACGATGGTCGGCAAAATCCACACGAGCGGACTGTCCCAACTCGTTGGAACAACCGGCACGGCGTGCAGAAACACGGCAAAAATAATAATGAGAAAAATTCCAAAAACGAAATTGGGTACGGTGACGCCGGACGTAGCAATAAAGAGACTGGCATAATCTACCGGCGTGTTTTGGCGCAGCGCGGAAACCACTCCGAGCGGCACGCCAATCAACATGGCAAAAAAGAGCGCGAGGAGCCCTAGCCGCAGCGAATAACCGGCTTTGCTATCCCAAGGCGCTTTACCTTCCGGTGGTTTTAGGACAATGTCCTGAACGGTCAGCCCGCGTTGACGAAAGGACAAGCCCAGATTGCCGCAGATGAACCCGCAGCGCCACTGCCCCTTGACCGTTCCGCCAATCATGTACGTAAAAAATTGCGTATCAAAAAAACCTACAATGTCGCCTTTTGATAGGGCGGCAAAATCCAACCACTCTTCTTTATCCAAGCCAAACTGGGCATTGAGCGCCTTTTGCGTCACGGCATCCACCTGACGCTGACTGGGGTCTTTGTCAAACGGTCCGCCCGGCGCCATGTGCATCAACACAAACGTAATAATGGCGACCACGAACATTACCGGAATCAGCCACAACAGACGGCGAATCAAAAATCTTGCCATGTGTCATTCACTCCATTCAATGTCCGATGGGATAGAGCCGATTCGAATGACTCGAATCGGCTCTATCGGTATTACAACTTATTGACTCGGCATTTTTGACGCGTCAATATCAATGCTTGTCGGAACCTGTGCGCCAGCCCAACCGGCGTCCTGCGGCGTCAATTGCAGCCCCGTGACCCACGGTTTGACCAGATACGAGTTCACATTATTCCACATGAACGCAACCGGCGCGCCCTTGATCAACAAATCTTGCGCTTGTTGATAGAGGTCAGCGCGCTTGGCGGGATCCACCGTTTGGTCGGCTTCGTCCACCAATTTGTCAAAGTCAGGATTCGAGTAGGCGATGCGTTCGCCAAAACCGCCGGTCTTCCAGTACACGCTCAGCCAGTTTTGCTGGTCCGGATAGTCCGCGCACCAGCCGAGAATGAACATTTGCGGCGCGGTGGCTTGGTCTTTGGTCAAAGCCGTGTAGGTGGTGGATTCGACGGGGTTGAGTTTAACGTCCACGCCCAAGACTTCTTTCCATTTGCTGACCAGCCATTCGTTGCGCGTGCGATTGCGCGGCGTGTCGCTAAAGGTGTCGGTGATTTCGGGCAACTTGTCCACGCTGCCGTAGGTGGAATCGGCGATCGCTTTCTTGGCGGCATCCGGGTCAAAGCCCCAGCTGTCGCTGGCTTTGTAGCCAGGATAGCCGGGCGGAATCCAGGTGAGGGTCGGCGCGCCCAAACCGCGCAGTACGTCTTTCACCCAGCCATCGCGGTCGAGCGCCATGGCGAATGCTTCGCGCACTTTTTGGTCGGTGAAGGGTTCTTTTTTCTGGTGGAACATGACCGCGAACGTGCAAGAGCCGGGATAGATATTCGCCTCTTTGGAGAGGGTCGCGTCGGCTTTTACGGTTTCGAGGTCTTCGGCGGCGAGACCGATAATGTCAAATTCGTTGTTCTTGTATGCCTGGAAGGCAACCGCCGAATCGGTGATGTACGCGTATTCGATTGGCACTTTGGCTTTATCGCCCCAATAATTTGCATTGGGTTCAAAGCGCGCGCGGACGAACGGTTCCATGTTCTTCAAGATGAACGGCCCGTTGCCGATTTGATATTTGGGGCTGGTCCACCAGATATCGCCGCCCGCTTCGATATTTTCTTGTTTCGCGGGATAAGAAACCCAAATGCCCATGATGGTGTGAAAGTACGGCGCGGGTCTGGACAAGGTGAGTTTGAGGGTCAAGCAGTCTTCTTGCGCGTATCCATCGGCGCCCTCTTTACAGGGCTGGCCGCTCGCGTCGAGCGCAGCGACGCTTTCCGAAACGGTGGCTTGCAATTTTGCGAGGTCCTCGTCCGAAATAGTCGAGAGGTCAGCGCCGCGCCATTCGGGCGCGCCGGCGATTTCGTCCGTAATCGCGGCATATTCGCCCGCGGTGTGCGGGTCAATATTGCGCATAAGCGAATATTTATAGCGCGCGGCATTCAACAACGAGCCATCGCTATATTTCAGACCGGGGCGCAATTGGAAGGTCAATTCCGTCGCCTTGTCGTTGTATTTCCAACTTTCGGCGGCGCCGGGAACGGTTTCCAATTTTTCGTTGAACTTGGTGAGACCTTCATAAATGAGATTCAAGTGCGCAATCTCGTTCACAAAGGACGATTTTTGCGGGTCAACAATGTCGGGATAGCTACCCAAGTTGATACGCAAAACTTTTTCTTTGGCGGCGGGCGCGGCAGTCGCTTCTACCACGACGGTTTGAACTTTTTCCACCACCTGCGTCTGGACAACCGGCGCGCCAGTTTGGACTTTTTCGACGATTTGAGTCTGAATGACCGGCGCCGAGGTTTGAACCACCGCGGGCGGGGCCGCGGGAGTGCCACACGCGACTACGACCAATGCAACAAAGACCGCAATGATCGCAAACAATGCGGATTTCTTCATTTCCTTCTCCTCCTGCAAATATACGGGTTAGTTGCGCGGCGCGAGACGCCGCGAGTTGAATTGTTTGGTGTCAACGCATCAGATGCTGGCGTCACCTCCTTTGGCATTGAGGAAATTGAATCTCTGCAAGGGTTGATGAGGTACGACTTCATTGTCGGGAGCTGCAGAATCGAGATACTTGACTTGCGTTTGCGCCAATGGAACAATCAGAGTTTGGATTGCATCATGTCGCACAGCGGGCGAATGGAATCTGCGCAAACGTGCGCGCAAGTCAAAGAGGACGTCTGTGGCGCGAATATAACATATTTGACCGCATACGTCAAGCAAAAAAATCTCACTTTTTACACCACATGACATTCCACAAAGTGACCGTTGCCGACATCGCGCCATTCGGGCGCCACTTCTTTACAAATGGGGATGGCGAGCGGACAGCGCGTATGAAAACGGCAGCCCTTGGGCGGATTGACCGGACTCGGCACGTCGCCAACCAAAATAATCCGTTCGCGTTTTTCTTCGATGAGCGGGTCAGGAATCGGCACCGCCGACAACAACGCGCGCGTGTACGGATGCAGCGGATTTTCGTACAGCGCCTTGCTATCCGTCAACTCGACAATTTTACCGAGATACATCACCGCGACGCGGTCCGAAATGTGACGCACCACCGACAGGTCGTGCGCGATAAAGAGATATGTCAAACCAAAACGTTCTTGGAGTTCTTCGAGCAGATTGATAATCTGCGCCTGAATCGAAACGTCCAGCGCGCTAATGGGTTCGTCGCAAACGATAAAATCGGGATTGACCGCCAACGCGCGCGCGATGCCGATGCGCTGCCGCTGCCCGCCGGAAAATTCGTGCGGATAGCGATTGATAAAGTACGGATTCAGGCCGACGATTTGCAGCAGCTCTTGGACGCGTTCTTTTTTCTCTTTGCCTTTGACGATATTGTGAACTTCTAACGGTTCGGCGACAATATCGCCGACGGTCATGCGCGGATTGAGCGAGGCGTACGGGTCTTGAAAAATCATTTGCATATCGCTGCGCATCTTGCGCAAGTCTTCGCTTTTGAGCTGCGCCAGATCTTTGCCGCGAAAGATCACTTGGCCCTCGGTGGGCCGATAGAGCTGCAAAATGGTGCGGCCGGTGGTGGACTTGCCGCAACCCGATTCGCCGACCAAGCCCAACGTCTCACCCGGATGCACGTCAAAACTCACGCCATCCACCGCTTTGACATCCGCGACTTTTTTCTGGAACAAGATGCCTTGCGTTATCGGAAAATATTTTTTCAAGCCGCGCACTTGGAGCAGCGCTTGATTGTTCGCGTCGGTTTGCGTTGGCGGCAGCGCGCTCGTCGCGTCGGGAGTTTGCACTGGCGTTGTCATGAATAGGGCTCCTTAAAAGATTACGCGGCGACTGGCGGCGCCACTGTGCGGCGCAAAATCTCATCCCGTTTTTCGCGCACCGCTTCATAATTCCAACACGCCGACCAATGTTTTACGCCAACCGACATCAGCGGCGGATTTTCCTCTAGACATTTTTGCGTACGAAAAGTGCAGCGGTCATAAAACGGACAGCCCGTCGGCAAATTCACCAAGTCCGGCGGCAGCCCTTCAATCGGCGTCAACTTTTCTTTTTTGCCCTGGTCCAAACGCGGAATCGAACCGAGCAAACCGACCGTGTACGGATGCAGCGGATTCGCAAACAATTCTTTGGTGTGCGCGGTTTCGACAATGTAACCTGAATACATGACGTTGATGCGGTCCGCCAGTCCGGCAATGACGCCGAGGTCGTGCGTAATCCAAATGATTGCCATGCCGAGCTCATGCTTGAGCCGTTTCACAATATCGGTGATTTGCGCCTGAATCGTCACGTCCAACGCGGTGGTCGGTTCGTCCGCGATAAGCAATTGCGGCGAACACGAAAGCCCCATCGCAATCATGACGCGCTGTCGCATCCCGCCGGAAAATTGATGCGGATAATCGTCGAGCCGCCGTTCGGCTTCGGGGATATTGACCATCTTGAGCAATTCGACCGCGCGCTTGCGCGCCTGGTCTTTATTCATCCCCATATGCAGTTCCAGCGCTTCGGTGATTTGCGTGCCGATGGTCAAGACCGGATTGAGCGACGTCATCGGGTCTTGAAAGACCATCGCGACTTTGTTGCCGCGCACTTGACGCATCTCTTCGGTGGACAATTTCAAAAGATCTTGGCCCTGAAATACCACCTCGCCGGAGGGAATGCGCCCGGGCGGCATTGGAATGAGCCGCATGACCGTCAGCATCGAGACCGATTTGCCCGACCCCGATTCGCCGACGAGACCCAGCGTTTCGCCTTCGTCCACTTGGAACGTCACGCCGTTGACCGCATGGACGACGCCGTCCTGTGTGACAAACTCTGTGCGTAAATTGCGAACATCAAGCAGTACGTTGCTCATAGAGCCCCCTGCGGGATTTTGGATTTGGGATTGCAAATTTTGGATTTCGGATTACGCCATGTCTGCGCCTAAATGCAAGTGGCTTGGGGATTGCTTGTCAATGTCTATGGCGAACGATAACATTGCGCGCCGCGCGATTTACGTCGTTTTCAGTTTTTCGATTTCGCGCGCGCACGCCGCAATCATAAATCAAAAATCCGAAATCGGCAATCACTACAGTTCGGGATTGAGCGCCTCGTTCAAGCCGTCGCCGACAAAATTGAACGCCAACACGACCGTCGTAATAATGATTACCGGAATAAAAACCAGCCACAGCATATCGGGCCAATCGCGCCAGTGCCGCCCCACATTGTCGGCGAGGATATTGCCCCAACTCGGATTGGGCGGCTGCAAACCGATGCCGAGATACGCCAAAACGCCTTCGGCAATCGCGATGCCGCCCAAGCCCATCGAAATCGCCACAATAATCGGCGCCATCGCATTGGGCAATAAATAGCGCAAGATAATTTTGTGCCCCGGCACGCCCACCGCTTGCGCGCTCAGGACAAATTCTTTTTCGCGCAGCGATAAAAATTGCGCGCGCACCAACCGCGCCAAACCCGCCCAGCCCAAAACGCTCAACGCCAACATGACGACAAGATAATCCGCATAGCCGGACCGCACAAATTCCACCAGCCATAATAAATCATTGGCTTGGGCGAACGCTTTCAAATTGTTGACTATCGCGGGTTTGATCGTCGCCGCGATGAAAAAGATAAAGAGCAATTCGGGAAAGGCAAACAGCACGTCAATCAAACGCGAAATGAACGTATCCGTCGCGCCGCCAAAATAACCCGCCAGCGCGCCCATCGTCACGCCCAACGTGAGCGAAACCGTCGCCACAATCACAATGACAAAGGCGACGGAACGCGCGCCATAAATCATGCGCGTCAACATGTCGCGGCCCAAATCATCCGTGCCGAGCCAATGCTTGGCGCTCGGCGGCGCGTTCACGCTGTCGAGGTCGGTCTTGGCGTAACTGTACGGCGCTAACGCGGGCCCAAAAAGCGCGGTCAAGAACAAGAGAATGATGACAACCAATCCGACGAGCGCGGGACGATTGCGCGCAAAACGCCGCCACGTTTCCCGCCAGGCGGCGCGCGGTTCGGTCTCGATTTCTGGAGGCGCCGTCAGCGCCGGGGCAGTCACAGCCATACTCTACTCGGCGCTATTTGTAGCGAATGCGCGGGTCCACAAAGACGTACAAAATATCAATCAACAAATTCATCAGCACATACACCACCGCAATCATTAACGTGAACGCCATAATGATATAGTACTCTTTGGAAATGAGCGCGTCGTACGCCAACTGTCCGACGCCGGGAATGCCATAGAACGATTCGATGATGAACGAGCCGGCGAACATGCCCGCCAGCACAAAACCAATTAACGTCACCAACGGAATCAACGCGTTCCGCAGCGCGTGGCGCCCAAGCACCATCCATTCTTTTAATCCTTTGGCGCGCGCAGTGCGAACGTAATCCGCATTCAACACCTCAATCATTGCCGCGCGCGTTTGCCGCGTAAACACGGCTAGCACGCCCAATCCCAAAATGAACGCGGGCAAAATCACTTGCGGACTAAAAATGCCGCCCCAACCGCCGACGGGTAAAAAGGGGCCAAGCGTCATGGGCCCAATTTCGTGTTTGCGCGAAAACAGAAAGGTCAACACCGGCTGCAAACCAATCACCGGAATCGAGACCGCCAGAATCACCATGCCGCGCAAAAAAACATCGAGCCACGATTTGCGTTTCAACGCGGCAAAAATGCCCAAGGCAATCGCCAGCGGCAAACTCCAACATACCGAAACTAGATTCAGTTGTAACGTAACGGGGAGACGTTTCGCAATCAAATCGCTGACGCGTTGGCCCTGATATTTTACCAGCGAATAGCCAAAATTGCCGTGCAGCGCGTTCGTCATGTAATTCCAATACTGCACCGGAAAAGGTTGGTCCAAGCCATACTCTTTCCGCACCTGCGCGATAATGTCGGGCCGCGCATGCAAACCCATCATCACCTGCACCGGGTCGCCCGGCCCATAAATGCCCAACGCAAAGGTGATGAGCGAAATTAAAATCAACAGAACGGGCAGCCAGAGCAGACGTCGGACGATATATGCGAGCATAAAAGATGGCGCGCGCAACGCCTGACCGCGCGCAAAAAAAAGTCTAATAAAGCGCGCGGACACAAGGGGATGCGTCCGCGCGCCGAGTTGTCATTCCGTTTATTTGTCTAACGTAATGTACTTTAATCTTTCAATGACCAGCGGCGGATAAAACGCGCCTTTGACATACGGCTTGGTCAGCCAGAAATCGCGCCCGTACGTCAGCGGTAGCACCGGCGCATCCTGGAGAATTTTTTCTTCGGCTTGTTGATACTCTTGGATCCGCTTGTCCAAATTCGGCTCGACGCTGGCGTCGTCAATCAATTGATTCACCACCGGATTGTCGTAACCGCTCCAATTGTTCAAACTGCCGCCGCGAAACAACAACCCGATAAAATTGTGCGGGTCCACATAGTCCGCGCTCCAGCCAATGTCAAACAGTTGGAAATCAACGTTTGTGCCATTGATTTGCGAAAGATACGTCGCCCAATCGGTTTGTTCCACCGAAATGTTCGCGCCCAAATTTTCTTTGAGCATTTCCGCAATCGCTTGCACATCCGAACCCGCCGTGCCGCCGCCGCCCACCGTACTCCACACAATATCCGGCAAGCCGCTCGCGTATTTCGATTCCGCCAATAATTTTTTCGCGCCTTCGGGGTCGAACGGAATCCCTTTCAAATCTTGATTGAAACCGGGAAACGCTTGCGGCAAAATGCCCGTCGCCACGACCGGCATTTTTTTGAATACGACATCGTTCAATTTTTGGCGGTCAATGGACATGGCAAACGCCATCCGCACTTTCGGGTCGTCGAACGGCGCTTTGCGCGTATTGAACACAATGAACGAAGTCGAGAGCTGCGGGTCAATGCTCAATTCTTTATTCAACGGACTCGCCGGGTCGCTGACGCGTTCAATGTCCGCAATCGAAACGCGCGTCGCGTCCAAGTCGCCATTCTCATAGCGCGTCATGGCTGAACCGCCGCCCAGCAAAAACTCGATGCGGTCCACCGACGGTTTAATATCGCCGTAATAATCCGCGTTCTTTTCGAGAACGATTTGTTGGCCCTGATCCCATTGAATGAGCTTGAAGGGACCTGTGCCGTTGGGTTTCAAATACCACGGTTGTTCGCCCGACTCGACGTTGAATTTATCCACGATGTACGAAGTGGGATGCGCCAACGCCGCGAGAAAATACGAAATCGGTTTGTCAATGTCAATCTGCACCGTGTAATTGTCCAACACCTTTACCCCGCTGACCTCGTTCGCTTTGCCGGTGTACTTGTCCATGAAACCGACAATATCGCCGAGATACAATGGCGAAACAGTCGAACGCGTGCGCGGGTCGGCGGCGCGTTCAAGCGAATACTTGACGTCTTGGGCTGTGACAGGGCGGCCATCGTGAAACTTGGCGTCTTGGCGCAATGTGAACGTGTACGTCTTGCCGTCGTTGCTCACATCCCATTTCTCGGCAAGGTCGGGAACGATTTTCAAATCTTTGTTAAAGCCGACCAGACCGCTAAAAATTTCGACGATATAAGTCGCCGATTCCACATCGCTCGTGTTGGCGGGGTCCAGCGTTGGCGGGTCGCCGCCGCCGCCGCTGCCGCCGGGCAAGCGCAAGACGTTTCCAGCCGGCGCGGTATTGTTGGTCGAAGAATTTTGCGTGGGGTTTTGCGTTTGGTTCTGACTTTGGTCTGGCGCCGTGGTCGGTTGAGTTTGAGATGGATTGTTTTGCGACACATTACTCGGCGCGCCAAACAAGCCCGCGCACGCGCTGCCGGGTTGTGGACAATAAATCAACGCGCCGACGCCGAGGCACACCATTCCGGCTAATGCCACCAGCAAAACGACAACAACGGCAATCAAGCCGCGATTTTCAGACATTTTCTAACTTCCTCCACCAGTCAGCGCGCGCGTAGCCGCTTTACAAACCGCCGCGATATTTCAAAAAGATAAACGCCTGCCCCAAAAGTCGAGGCATCCTATCATATCGGTTTGTGCGTGTCAAGACCGCGCCGCGCAAGTAAAAAATTTTGTTGTTTCAGCGTACCTGCGTCAATTAAATTACGCATTAAACAAGGGTGAGTGATTGGCGCGCGGCGGCGTCTATTTTACGCTCCAACGCTCCAACCGGTCGTAACCTTCCATCGTCGCGTACGTGCGCTGCACGCGCGAACGCGTCAACGACGCGCGCTGACTCCAGACCAGCGGAATAATCGCCGCGTCCTGTTCCACCAGAATTTTTTCCGCGCGCGCATAAAGCTGCCGCCGCTTTAACGCATCCGTCTCGCGCGCGGCTTCTGCAACCAACGCGTCAAATTCGGGCGACGACCATTTCGTAAAATTGTACGGCGAACCGGAATGCCACGCGTCGTACAAAAAATTGTGCGCGTCGGGATACGTCGCGCAATAGCCCATGCGAAACAACGGCGGCGGGTCTTGATTCAATTGTTCCAAATACGATTCCCACGGCGCATCTTCGACCGTAATCGAGGCGGCGAGCGTGGCGCGCCAATTTTGAATCGCCGCCACCGCCGCGTCAATAAAAACCGGATTGGTATTGGTGCCGAACGTGAGCGCCGCAGGCAAACGCAGCCCCGCCGCCCGCGCTTGGTCGAGCGTACTTTTTGCCAACGGCGCGTTAAAATCAACGCCAATATCCGCGTTCGGGTCGGGCGCGGCATTGACCTGCGGCGGCGTGAACCAGCGCGCGGGTTCGCCCAAGTCAAACGTCTGCGTCACGACATCGTCGCGATTCAACGCTTGCGCGAACGCTTGACGCAATTCCACCGCGTCGAATGGCGGCTTGCTCGTGTTGAATCCGATATATTGCGTGCATAAACCGGGCAGCAATTTCAAATCGCGTTTGAGCGCGAGGTCGGCTTGGACGCGGTCCAAATTCGCGCCCTCGATGCTGTCGTACGGGTCGGTCGTATCCAATTCCCCGCGCAAATACGCGTCGAGCGCGGACGCCACGTCGGGCAGCAAGCGAAAACGCAAGCGTTCGATTTGCACATTATCCGCGTCATAGTACAACGGATTTTTACGCAGCAATAAAAAACGAAACGGTTCGCGGTCCACCAGCATGTACGGCCCGTTCGTCCACATCGTGCCAATGTCGGTCCAATTGACGCCGTTTTCCTCGATGTTTTCGCGCGGCACCACGCGGCCGAGCCACGCGCCCACAATCGTCGGAAACGCCGAAGTCGGCGCGTTCAATTCAAATTGTACGCTGTATTCGCCGGTTTTGCGCACGCCCAATTCGTCGGCAAAGCGCTGCAAATCGTCCGGCGAAGTGCGCGGGTCGGCGCGCACCAGGCGGTCCGCATTGCGAATCAAGGGCGCAAACCGCGCGGCATACCCCGACGCCGTACGCGGGTCAAACAAACGCTGCACGCTGTACACCACATCGTCCGCGTTCACATTGCGAATTTTTTCGACCTCGTCATTCTCGGCGTCATAACGCACCCACGGCACATCCTCACGCAAACGAAATTCCCAAATCAAGCCGTCGGGCGAAACCAGCCATTCGCGCGCGAGACCGGGCTGCGGCGCGCCATCGCTCTCGTCCAAGAGCGTCAAATTCATAAATAACGCCTGGTCGAGTTGAATCGTAGGCGGGTCTGTCGCCAACAGCGGGTCAATGGTAGCTGGTTCCGCGCCGAGATTCAGCGCGATTTCGGTATCTTGCGCCGCCGTATTTTGGCGGCACGTGACGAGAAAAATACAGACGAGGCAGAGGAGCAGGGCAGATTTTACGTGGGAACACACCCTTTGATTATACGCCAAGCGGATGAAAAGAAAATAAAACTGCGCTCAGCATTGCGGAGCAAATTCTAATTTGGAAAATTCCGCGCGCGTAATTTCCATCCGCACGCTTTCAAATTCGCCCAAGCCGAACGTGAAACGCGAACCCTGCCAGGTGGCGTGAAACCCGGCTGCCGCGAACGCGTGCTGCGCGCGCGCATTGTCCGCAAAAGTGTACAGATAAATTAAATCGAGCGAAGAGGAGGAATAGAGATGATAGAGTAACGCGCTCACCGCGTCGCGCCCATAGCCGCGATTTTGGTACGCGCGTTCGCCAATCATAATGCCGAGTTCGGCTTGGCGTTGATGCCAGTCAATCCCAAAAATGCCGGTGCGTCCAATCAATTCCAAATTTTCGCGCGCGAAAATTAAAAACATGCGCCGATTCGTGGGCCCATACAAACGCTCGCCGCGCACATGTTCGCGGAATTCGTCCCAAGTCAAATCGGTTACCGTTCCGCCGCTGAGGCGCAGCAATTCCGGGTCGCGGCTCCATTCGTACAACCGCGCGATTTCGGCGTCGCTCATGCGGTCTTGAAAGCGCCGTAAAAATGTTTTCGCGCCATAAATCAAACTCATGCGTGGGCAGCGGGGCAAAGCATTTGCAAACGCGTACGCGTCCATCCATCCGCCGCGCGCACAAATGACTTGGCTCTGTCAAGCCATTGTACGTAATTTCTCGCGCGTCAGCAAAAGCGCGACAATCGTTTTGGCGTCGGCGATTTCGCCCGTCGCAATGCGCGCCAGCGCATCGTCCAACGACAGCGTGACGATTTCAATTTCTTCATCGTCCATCAATTGCTGCGCGCCGCGCGTCAGCGCGCGCGCGAGATACAAAAACATTTCTTCGGTGAGAATGCCGGGACTGGGAAAAAAGCGCGCGAGAAAATCCCAGCGCGCGGCAGTCAAACCCGTTTCCTCTTTTAATTCGCGCGGCGCGCCGCTTGACGGTTCCTCGTTCGGTTCGAGCGTACCCGCCGGAATTTCCAACATGACGCGGCCCGTCGCCGCGCGCCACTGTTTCACCAGCGTCACATTGCCCGCTTCGTCAAGCGGCAAAATAGCGACGGCGCCGTGATGTTCGGCGATTTCGCGCAACGTCACATCGCCGCTGGTTACGCGCACCGTATCCAAGCGCAAATTCAACACGCGTCCTTGATATGCATACTCGCGTTTAACAAGCTCTTCCATCCGTTCTCCGTCTGAATAAAATTTTTGCGCTGTACCTTGCCACAGCTATAGAAAAAAATCAAGACGCGCGCAATTGGCGTTGCCCACCGCTCGCGCCCAAGCAGCGTTAGCGAACGCTTTCTACACGATGGGGTAAGCGCCGAACGTACACAAGAAAAACCCCGAAGGTTTTCAAAACCTTCGGGGTTTATTGAAATTATGGAATTCGCAATTGTTGGCCCGGGAAAATATATTCGGGCGCGGGAATGCCGTTCGCTTGCTGAATCGCCGCGACAGTCGTGCCGCACTTTTGCGCGATGCTAAAGAGCGTGTCGCCGCGCTGAACAGTGTACGGATTGGGACAGGCGCCGGAAGCGGGGGGCTGCGTTCCGCCCGTCGTCGCGGTTGGCTGTGTAGCCGGCGGCGCGCCGCCGGTTGTGCCGCCGCCAGGGATATTGAGCGTTTGACCGGGGCGCAGCAGATTTGGATTCATGCCCGGATTCGCGGCAAGCAGCGCTTGCGGCGTTATGCCGCATTTGCGCGCAATCGCATAAAACCATTCGCCGGGTTGAACCGTATAAGGATTGCTGCACGCGCCGCTGGACGCGCCGCCGGATGGAGAGCCAGTATCGCCGCCGGACGCACCGGGCGTGGGCTGCATGGGCGGTTGTCCCGTATCGCCGACAGTCGTCGGCGTGGGAAAGAGCGTCGGCTCGACAATGATGGGCGTTACATTCGGCGCGAGCGTTTCGAGCGGCGGTGGAACAGGCGTAGCATCACTCCCGGAAGGCGCAACAGGCGTTTGGTCGCCGCCAATCGGCACGAGCGTTGCATTATCTATGGGCGTGGAACCGCCGGAAGGCGCGCCGGGCGTTTCGCCGCTGGGAGCAACAATCGGACTATTATCCAGTGGAATTAGGGTGGGGGTCGGAACTGCGGGCTTGCTCTGGGTGCAAGCGGCGGCGCTCCAGACCAAGAGCGCAAACCCAATCAACAAGATACTCTTGGTACAATACGATTTCATCGGTCATTCTCCTTTATGAGCGAATCGAGAATTCGGGCGAATTACCGAATCGGGCGAATCCTATCCTTGCCCAATCAGTAAATCGCGGACAGTTCGCACGCACAGGATAATGCCGCCGGGTTACACCGCGCACTATACCACAAGCCGCGCGCGGCGTCAACCCGATTTTGTTCCGCGTCGCAATCTGCACTATACTATTGCTGTCCGGCATTGAAGCCCTGCCCTCTCTCACGAGGCAGGGCAATTTTATTCCATCCGCCGGAGGATGCAAAGTAACCGGGTGTGAGAACGGACCATGCGTGTCCTTGCCATCAGCGATATTATCGTCGAAACGCTTTACAGTCCTGCGGTACGCGAGATTGCGCGCGAGGCCGAGATAGTTATTTCGTGCGGCGATTTGCCCAGCCCGTATTTGGAATACATTGTCACGCTGCTGGGTGTACCGCTGTACTATGTAATGGGCAATCACGGCGCGCGCGGCGGCGCGCGCGAACATCCCGAAGGATGTATCAATCTCGACGGGCGTGTGGTCAATCACAACGGATTGCTGCTCGCGGGTTTGGAAGGTTCGATGCGCTACAATGACGCGCCGCGTTATCAATATACCGACCGCGAGATGCGAAACAAAACGCTGCGGCTCGCGCTCCAGCTGTGGCGCAATCGGCTGCGGTACGGGCGTTATCTCGATGTCTTGGTAACGCACTCGCCGCCGTTCGGCATCCATGACGGGACCGACCCGGCGCATCGCGGTTTCAAAGCGCTGCTAAATTTTATTGACCGGTATCAGCCCGATTATATGCTGCATGGCCACGTGCATTTGTACGACAATCGCGCGGCGCGTCAAGCCGTGCGCGGACACACTTTGATTATCAATGTCTATGGTTATAAATTGCTCGAGTTGCAATTGCCTTCGCGCGTTGCCGCGCACGCTACGCGCGCCTGATTTATCGTCCGAACATTGACGTTTGGTTTTTTGTCGTTATGGATATGTATTCGGCGCAAGCTGAAAAAGATTTTAGTCAAGCGCGCTGGCATGCGTTTTGGAATGACATCGCCGCGTTTCTCGCGCGTCGCCCGAACGAATTATTATCGTTCGACGCGGTGCGCCGCGCGCTGCCCATTTATGGCCAAAGTTATCGCGGTGTCCAAGAAGTGGCGGTCGAAAAAATTGTCGGCACGACGACCAACCGCTATATAGATTTTGACCGCGCGTTTTTGCCCGCGCAAGCGCGCACCAAATCGCGTTGGAAAAAAATTGACGAACTGCGGATGCGCGACGTGAACCTGCCGCCGATTCAATTGTACCAAGTCGGGCAAGCGTATTTCGTCCGCGACGGGCATCATCGCGTTTCGGTGGCGCGCCAAACCGGTCAGGCATACATTGACGCCGAAGTAATCGAGATGCGAACGCACGCGCCGTTGACCAGCGACCTCAAGCGGCTCGACCCATCCAATCTGGAAGCGTTGGGCGAATACGCGTCCTTTTTGGCAAAGACGCAGCTCGATAAACTGCGCCCTGACGTGGCGATTGATTTTTCACAGCCCGGCGGGTACGCGCGTTTATTGGAACATATTGTCGTGCATCAATATTTTCTCGGCTTGGATTATCGACGCGATGTGACGTGGCCCGAAGCGGTCGCCGATTGGTACGATTTTGTGTACCTACCGATTGCGAATTTGATACGCGAACGTCATATCTTGCGCGAATTTCCCGGACGCACCCAAGCCGATTTGTATTTGTGGATTACGGATCATCATTGGTCGCTGCATCAACAAGAGATGCAAAATCACACCTACGACGTCGGGTTTGAAGAAGCGGCGGACGATATGGTCAAAAAACACAGTCCGCGGCTCTCGCGCAAAATCGGGCGCGCGCTCACGCAATGGGTTGACAGCTGGCGCGGCGCCAATCCGCCCGACGCCGCCCATGCGTCGCGCGCCGAACCAGAGCTCCAAGCCCCGGCGCGCGACTTGTCAAATCAAGAAACGGCGGATATGATAGAGTCGCGACTCTATGCGTTAGCGCTGCACTCGTAATATGAAACCTGAATTTCAAATCACTCGTAATGCTTGCCGCGCGCTGCAGAGCGCGCAGAACCCTGACGGGCCCTTGCCGCGCGCCCCCTCGCCGTCGCACTAACGTATCGGACGGTCGAGGGGGATTCCAATCGCATCGCGCATCGCTTGACGAGTGGTCTCTTTCGACAGAAAATTTTTAGCTTTCTGCCGCGCCCGCTCGTTTCGAGCGGGTATTTTTATTGCAATCAAATTCGTAGCGGCAGCGCCCCGCGCCTGCCCAATTAGGAGCAAAGAACATGGCAGACCAACTCACCCTCCGCAGCGAAAATTTTGCGGAATGGTACAATCAAATCGTTCAAAAAGCCGACCTCGCCGATTACGGCGCCGCCAAAGGGACCATGATTATCAAACCCTACGGCTATGCGTTGTGGGAAAATATCCAAGCGTATCTCGATAAACGCTTCAAACTGCACGGCGCGAAAAACGTGTTCTTTCCCACGTTCATTCCTTTATCGTACATTCAACGCGAAAAAGAACATGTCGAAGGATTCACGCCCAACCTGTGGCTCGTCACCGCCGGCGGCGGCGAAACATTGGAAGAACCGTATGCGGTGCGCCCCACGTCGGAAACGACCATCAACATGACCGTGCGAAATTGGATTCAGTCGTACCGCGATTTGCCGCTGTTGCTGAATCTATGGAACAGCTGCTTTCGTTATGAACTGCGGACGCGATTGTTTTTACGCACGTCGGAATTTTTGTGGCAAGAGGGGCATACGTTCCACGCGACTTGGGAGGAGGCGAATCAATATGCGTTGGACATTCACAACGACGCGTATCTCGACTTTTACACGCACGCGGCGGCGATGCCCTGTATTGGCGGGCGCAAAAGCGAAAGGGAAAAATTTCCCGGCGCGGACGTAACCTATACGCTCGAAGCGTTGATGGGCGACGGGCGCGCGCTGCAAAGCTGCACGTCGCACAATCTCGGACACAATTTTGCCAAGTCGTTCGACATTCGCTATCTCGACCGCAACAACGAGCTGCAATACGTCGCCACCGCGTCGTGGGGTCTTTCGACGCGCGCGATTGGCGGAATCTTGATGACGCACGGCGACGACAAGGGTTTGCTCATGCCGCCCCGCATCGCGCCCACGCAAATCGTCATCGTACCCATCTTGGGCAAAAGCGGCGACCCCGCGCCCGTACTCGACGCCGCGAAACAGCTCGCGCGCGAATTATCCGATTATCGCGTCGAAATTGACGCGCGCGACGACAAGACGCCCGGTTTCAAATTCAACGATTGGGAAATGCGCGGCGTGCCTTTACGCATTGAAATTGGACCCAAGGACATAGAAAAGGCCCAAGTCGTCACCGCGCGCCGCGACACGGGCGAGAAAAAATTTGTGCCGAACGCGGAATTGGCGGCGCACGTCAAGCAAACGTTGGACCGCATCCACGATACGCTGTATGCGCGCGCGAAAAAATTTCAGGACGACCATACGTTTGTCGTTGATACGTATGCCGAGTTTCAAGAACGCACTGCCGGCGAAGGCGGCGCGGGTTTTCTGCTGGCGCATTGGTGCGGCGACGACGCGTGCGAACACGCGATTCAAAAAGAGACGCGCGCGACCATTCGCTGCATTCCCTTTGACCAAATCAAGGAAAAGGGCAAATGTATTCGCTGCGGCAACGCAAGCGACGGACGCGTCGTGTTCGCCAAAGCGTATTGAAAAGGACAAAGTTAAAAGTTAAAAACTCACCTTACGCAGTCCAGCGAAAAGATAGCGTGAAAACGTAAGGCAAATTTCAAATTTGCCCTACCCTTGCGTAACGTGAGTAATTGATTTGTATTTGGCGCGCACGGCAAACAGCGCGGTCGAGCCGAAAATGCGCCAACCGTATTTCAACGAGGGCAGAGTCCATGTTCAACATCAATCACAAAAAAGGCGTCATTGCCATTCTCACCGGCGGCGGCGATGTGCCGGGCTTGAATCCCGCGATTCGCGCGGTCACGATTCGCGCGCTGCGCGAGGGCTATCAAGTCATCGGCATTCGACGCGGGTGGCGCGGCGCCATCAGCATTATCCGCGATGCCAAGGCGGACAATAGCGAAAATTTTCAAATTCTGACCGAAGAAATCGTAAATCGCGCGGGCCGCACCGGCGGCACCTTTTTGCACACCTCGCGCACGAATCCGCCCAAAGTAAAAAAAGAGGATGTGCCGGAACATTTGCAGGACACGTACAATCAAGACCGCAACGACCTCACGCCCGAAGTGTTGAAAAATCTCGCGTGGCTCGGCGTGGATTATTTGATTCCCATTGGCGGCGATGACACATTGAGTTACGGCGTGCGCTTGTATCGTGAAGGCATCAAAGTCGTCGCCATTCCTAAAACGATGGACAATGATGTGCCGGGCACCGATTATTGCATCGGGTTCAGCACTTGCGTCAGCCGCACGATTGAATTGGTCAATCGGCTGCGGACTTCGGCGGGTTCGCACGAGCGCTTTTTGGTGTTGGAAGTATTCGGCCGCTATGCGGGTTTCACCGCCATGCTGCCGACCATGGCGGGCGCGGCGAATCGCTGCGTCATTCCCGAATTCAAATTCAATATCGAGCAACTCACAGAGCTCATGGTCGAGGACCGCAAACGGAATCCGAGCAAATACGCGGTCGTGTTGGTTTCGGAAGGCGCAATGTTTCAAGGCGGCGAAATGGTTTTTCAAACCGCCTCGACCGACGCGTTCGGTCACGCCAAACTCGGCGGCATCGGCGATTTAATTTCGGCGGAAATCAAAGAGTTGTCGGCAAAATTCAATCGCGGCAAACCCATCAACGTCATCAATCAACGGCTCGGGTATTTGGTGCGCGGCGGCGACCCCGACGCGATTGATTCGATTGTGCCCATGGCGTACGGCAATCTCGCGCTCGATTTGATTTTGCAGGGCATTCACGGCCGCCTCGTCGTTTTGAAAAACGGACGCTATGACAATGTGCCGCTCGATGTCGTCACCGCGTCGAAAAAGACGGTGAATGTGGACAAACATTACAACAAAGAGCGTTTGCGCCCGCGCTATGCCAATTTTCAAATGCAGCCGCTCTTTATCATGACGAGCGAATAAATTTAATGCCAACGAAACTCATCAAACGAATTGCAATCAGCACCGGCGGCGGCGACGCGCCCGGTTTGAACGCGGTCATTCGCGCGACGGCGCTGTCCGCGCTCTCGCGCGGCTGGGAATGTTTCGGGATTCGCGACGGCTTTAACGGCATGATGAAACCGGAGGATTATCCCGAAGGCGGCGTCTTGAAACTTTCGCGCGAAACCGTGCGCGGCATTACGCATCTCGGCGGCACGATTCTCGGCACGACGAATCGCGGCAACCCATTGCATTATCCGGTGACGCAGCCCGACGGTTCGGTGATTGAAGTGGATCGCACGGGCGACTTGGTGGAAATCTTTCGCCAACGGCGTCTCGACGCGTTGATTTCGGTGGGCGGCGACGGTTCGATGGCCATCGCGCACGCGCTCGCGCAAAAAGGTTTGCGCGTCGTCGGCGTGCCGAAAACGATTGACAATGATTTGGCGGGTACGGAAGCGACGTTCGGTTTCGATACCGCGGTCACGTTTGCGACGGAATGTTTGGATCGTTTGCACACCACCGCCGCGTCGCACAATCGCGTGATGGTGGTCGAAGTGATGGGCCGTTACGCGGGCTGGATTGCGTTACATTCCGGCATTGCCGGTTCCGCCGACGTAATTTTGATTCCCGAAATTCCGTACCGCATGGACAGCGTGATTGAAAAAATCAATTCGCGCGGCGGCGAGGGGCGCAATTTTAGCATTGTCGTCGTCGCGGAAGGCGCGAAACCGACCGGCGGCGCGCCTTCCGTCATCAGCAAAGAAATCGGGCGCGCCGAACGGTTGGGCGGCATCGGCGCAATCATCGCCGACGAAATTCATGCGCGCACGGGCAAGGAAACGCGGCTCGTCGTACTGGGCCATCTTTTGCGCGGCGGGACGCCGACGGCATCCGACCGTTTGCTGGCGCTGCGTTTTGGCGCGGCGGCGGTGCGCGCGTTGGATGAAGGTTCGACGGGCATCATGGTCGCGCTCGCGCCGCCGGACGTGCGTTACGTTCCATTGTACGAAGCCACCAAGCGCATGAAGGTCGTCAGTTTGGAATCGGATACCGTGCGCGCCGCGCGCGACTTGGGCATTTGTTTCGGGGACTGAAACGGGCGAAATGATCAAGCCAGAATCGGTCGGCGCGCACGCGCCGCCGCCGCCAAGCGAAAAATTCAATAAATTGTTGTAACGACGTTAGGGGCAGGCGTATTCCTTTCAAAAGGAATGCGCCTGTTTTTGTTTTTGGCGCTGGCGCGAGAAAATTCGGTTGCGTCGCAAGGTTTTGCGCGCGCCGCTTGACGCGAGAAATCAAAATCGTACAATGTTCAACATGGCAAAGTCACAGGTCAGCGCGCTGGACGCACACCGCGCCGAGAGTGAGACGACACGCAAGATGACGCGTGAACAAGTGGAAGCGTGGCGCGCGGGATGGCAGTATGTGAATGAATGTCATATCCGAGAAATCCGAAGGATGCCGCGCCGTGTGAGATTACAGCAAACCAATTTGCTATTTCAAACTGCGCGCAGCATGAAATTGCGTCACTCTCTCGCTGACCCCGAGCTCAAGGCGCTGCGCGAGCGTTGGGCAAAAGCCAAAAGACGATATGAAAAAAATTCCAAAAGAGCTTGAACCGCTCATGCCAATTCTCAATGCACTCCAAAAACTCATGCAAGAGCTTAAAGTGCAAGGCATTGTCATTGGCGGGGCGGCGATTTGTTTCTTGGGACAGCCGCGCCTCACGGCGGATATTGATGCTATGCTATTGCTAACAAATGAGGATTTGCCGCGTTTGTTACTGGCGACACAGCACAGTGGCTTTGTTCCGCGTGTGAAAAATATTGATGCCTTCGCGCGCCAAAATCGTCTCGTGCTATTGCGCCATGTGGAGACAGGGATAGACATAGATATTTCAATGGGCGCGATGCCTCTCGAAGTCGAGATGGTGCAGCGCAGTCAAATGTGGCAATACCGCAAGCTGCGGGTGCCATTGCCCACCGTCGAAGATTTGATTATTCTCAAAGCCATCGCGCACCGCCCCAAAGACATGCTCGACATCATCAACTTGATTGAAATTTATCCAAAGTTGGATCGAGCGCGAATTGAGAAATGGGTGCGCGACTATGCCGAATTGATGGAAATGCCTGAACTATGGACGGACCTTGCCAAACTGCTTGACCGCTGATTTTCTACCGCTATTTTCGTACCGCACACCGCCGCCAAGAGCTCCGTATGATAAATTTGTAATTTGTCCGATGCGCCAATGAAAAGCGGCAATGAACGACAAATTATAAATTTGTCATACCTTTTCATCGCCGAAAAATGAGCAAAAAGCCATCCAAACCCCAGAAACGTAAAAAGAAGGCGACATTTGATGTACCCGTGATTGACCCATCGCCCAACTTTAGTTAAAATTAGCCAATCTTGTTCGATTGAGGAGAAAGCCCTATGCTCAAAACCAAACCCACCATCCGCATCGTTTCTGCCACTGCTGCGAAAAACAATTTTGGCGCGATGATTAAATCCGCCTACGCGTCGGACGAACATCTCATTGTCGAAAAAAGCGGCATCCCTGTCGTCGCCATTATCCCGATGGCGGATTATCAAGCGTTGGTCAAGGACCGCGCCGCAGATGCCGAGACGGAAGCGCGTGTGGAGCAAGAGAAAAAACGCGCCGAAGCAAGGCGTCGTTTGAAAGAGGTGATGGAGCGCGTTCACGCGCGGATGCCTGATGTGTCTGAAGAAGAAGCAGACCGCGATATTGCGCGAGCGATTCGGCAAGTGCGGGCGGAACGCGCCAAGGCGATGGGCTTGCCTCCGCCGCTGCCGTATCGCCAAGTTCGGAGCCGCAAGAAAAAGAGGAAATAACGGATTCAAGATTCTTGCTTATGAAAATACTCTTGGATTATAAAGGGCGTCGCATACGTCTTGAAGATGAGCGTCTCGTGCATATCCTTGAACATCGCGAAATGTCCAAGATGGAATCAACCTTGGAACAAACTTTGCGCGATTCCGAACGCGTCGTACAATCGCAAAAGCGATGAGATGGCGGAACTGTTCTACTCGTACCAGAAAGAGACGCTCTTTGGAGACAAGTGGCTGTGTGTTGTTGTAAAATTTTCGGATGACCCGTTTGTGCTGACTGCTTACTTGACGGATGCAATAAAGAAAGGACCAGAATTATGGCGCAAAAAATAAAAATTTGGTATGACGCGGAAGGCGATTTTATTAAAGTGTTGTTTTCCGACAAAGCGGGTTATATGCGTGAAACGGATAACGACGCGGTGATGGAACGCGTGGATGGGGAAGGAAATATCTTGGGATTTTCCGTGATGCGCGTGAGCCAAATCAAAAAGCAAAAACCGTTGGTTGCCGAGCTCGCCTGATGAGCCACATTCTCGCCACCATCCAACACATTTATCTCTATCCTGTCAAATCCATGCGCGGCGTCGCGGTCAATACAGCGCATCTTTCGCTCAATGGGTTTGTCGGGGATCGGCGTTATGCGTTCGTACAGCGGGAACTTGCCGCGACGGACGGCTTTCCGTGGATGACGGGGCGCGAGAAACCGAAAATGATTTTGTACGCGCCGCGTTTTGTTCGAACGCCAACGGCGGACGATTGGGACGCGCCGATTGTGGTGCAAACGCCGGAAGGGCAAGAATTGGAAATCGGCGATTCGAGGTTGGAGCGCGAGCTTGCGGAATTGTACGGACATCCCGTTTTTTTATTCAAAACCAAGCGCGGCAATTTTGACAGTCAGCATGTTTCGCTTTTCAGTCTCGCTTCGCTGCGCGATCTAGAAAGTGAAAGCGCCAGCGCGATTGACCCGCGCCAATTTCGCGCGAATTTGTACATTGAACCTGTGGGCGACCCGTTTGTCGAAGATGAATGGGTGGGGCGCGTATTGCAAATCGGCGCGCACGCGCGCGTCGGCGTGACGAAAAAAGATACGCGCTGCATGATGATTAATCTCGACCCCGATTCCGCAAAACAAAATCCCGCCGTACTGCGAACCGTCGCGCGCTATCACAATGAATGTGTGGGGATTTATGCGAATGTGATTGTGCCGGGCGTGGTGCGCGTGGGAGATGTAATTCAGTTTGCATAAAAAAATGGGGTAGAAACGAAACCGGGTTCCGTTTCTACCCCATTTTCTTTTCACCCATTTTCCTACACCGTCACCGCCTCGCTCGTTCTTAGACGTTCCCCGTACTGCTTTTCGTAATACTCGCGATATTCGCCGCTTTTGATTTTTTGCCACCACCACGCGTTGTTTTCGTACCAGTGAATCGTTTCCGTCAACGCCTGTTCAAAAGAATGACGCGGCTGCCAGCCGAGCGCGTTGATTTTTTCCAACGAGAGCGAATAGCGACGGTCGTGGCCCGAACGGTCGGCGACGCGGCGCACGAGGTCGGGCGCTTTGTCGAGCGTGTCCAAAATCATTTTTACGACCGCTATATTTTCGCGTTCGTTTTCGCCGCCCACATTGTACGCTTCGCCGATTTTGCCGTGATGCAAAACCATATCCACCGCTTCGCAATGGTCGGTCACATACAACCAATCGCGCACCTGTTTCCCGTCGCCGTATAGCGGTAAGGGTTTATTTTCCAACGCGTTGGTCACAAATAGCGGCACCACTTTTTCGGGATATTGATACGGTCCAATCGTATTCGAGCCGCGCGTGATGGTCGTCGGAACGCCGTGCGTGACGTAATACGCGTTCACCATCAAATCGCCGCTCGCTTTGGATGCCGCATACGGCGAGCGCGGAATCAACGGGTCGTCTTCCCCCGCCGGTTTATCCACCCAACCGTACACCTCATCCGTGCTGATTTGGTGATAACGTTCCAAACCCAATTCTTTGGCGGCTTGGAGCAGCGTGAATGTGCCCATGACATTCGTGCGGAGAAACGCGTCCGCGTCGAGGATGGAACGATCCACATGCGACTCGGCGGCAAAATTGACGATGGTATCAATGCGATATTTTCGCAGCGCGGCGCGCACCGCCGCCGCGTCGCAGATGTCGCCTTGCACGAATGTATAACGCGCATCGTCCGCCACCGCGCGCAAATTATCCAGATTGCCCGCGTACGTCAGCAGATCGAAAACGACAATTTGATATTGCGGATATTTTTGCAGCATATAGCGCGCAAAATTTGAACCGATAAACCCCGCGCCGCCGGTGACCAAAAGATTTTTCATTTTCGTTTCGCTAAATTTGCACGCGCGCGCCGCGCTGCGCGGTCGCGTCTTTGCGTAAATCTACAATGTCTTCGGCGGTGAGTTGATACGTTTCGCGTTCGCCAAAGCGCGCTCCGCTGCCAATAATGCCTTGCACAATCAAGCCGTCGTCGGTTTCAATAATGCGCGGCTCGATGATATTGTGCGTATCCAGATAGCGTCCGATCACGCGCAAAATTTCGGAATAGCTGAGCGGTTGATTGTTAATTTGTGGTCGCACCATCATCGTCTCGCTTTCAACGGCGGAACGGACTGCGTTTGGGATTACCGGTTTCAATCAGCAAACGCAATTCATCGCCCGCAAAAACAAAAGTATCTTGACGCCGTTGATAACCGGTGGGCGTTTCATAAACAATCACGCCGGTTACGATGACGCCCTCTTCAAATTCCATCACGCAAACATCGTGCAGTTTTTTGGACGTGACAAATTTGCCGACGGCAGAAAATAAATCGGTGTAACTGACGCTCTTGAGCGCTGGGCTTGGCATAAGTTTTCCGCCCCTCTCTCTCTGGTTTGTTTGTACGCGGCGTTAAATTCCGACTTGGGAAAAATCGCCCAACATCAAATGAACCGTTTTCGCGGGTCCCTCGGCGCGTTGGATGCAGACATTGCGCCCGATTAACGAGTCGGCGACGCGCGTACCTACATTTTCCAGCTGACTATTTTCCAAGACGATGCTGTGTTCGATTTCACAGTTTCGCACGATGCAATCGTGATGAATCGCCGTATAGGGGCCCACGAACGCGTTTTCGACCAATGTATTTTTGCCAATGATGGCGGGGCCCCGAATTTTGGAATGGATTACGCGCGCGCCCGCTTCCAAAATCACGCGTCCTTCCAATAAAGAATCTTCGACGCTGCCTTCAATTTTGCCCGGCATGACATCCAACACGAGCCGATTCGCTTCCAACATATCGCCCATGCGACCGGTGTCCACCCACGCGTCGGCGAGTTTGTGCGCGCGCACATTCAAACCCTTGTTCACCAGATATTGAATCGTATCGGTGATTTCCAATTCGCCGCGCGCGGACGGTTGAATCTGATTGACCGCCTCGAACACGCTCGGCCCAAACATATAAATTCCAATCACCGCGTACGGCGAAATAAATTGTTTGGGTTTTTCGACCACGCGCTGCACGCGTCCGTCCGCGTCCAAGACCGCGACGCCCATCGAGCTGGGATCCGGCATTTCGTACAAAATAATTTGCGCGTCCAGCGCTTGCGCGCGAAAGGCATCCACCTGCGGCACGATGCCGCCGCGAATAAAATTATCGCCCAAAAATAAAATGAACGGGTCCGCGCCGATGAAATCGTGCGCGATTTTGATGGCGTGCGCGATGCCAAGCGGCTGCGCCTGCAAAATATAGGTGATGCGCGCGCCAAAGCGCGAACCATCGCCCGTTTCGTGCCGCACCTGTTCGCCGGTTTCGGGCGAAATGACAATGCCGATTTCGGTCACGCCCGCTTCCACCAAATCTTCGAGCGCGTAAAACAGGACCGGTTTATTGGCGACCGGCACGAGTTGTTTCGCGCCGGTATAAGTGAGCGGACGCAAGCGCGTGCCTTTGCCGCCGGAAAGAATCAAGCCCTTCATAAAACAGTACGAGTCAACCGCCAACAGCGCGTTCCATACGCCAGACTGTCCGCGGCCGACGCTCTCCTAATTGCTTTCCGCGTAATAATACGACGCGCCTTTTTCGGCTTGGACATTATTGACTACGACGCCGATGATGCGCGCATTGATTTTTTCGAGCTGCGCTTGGGCTTTTTTCGCGTTCTCGCGTTTGGTTTTCCCCGCGCTGACCACGAGCAAAACGCCGTCCACTTTGCCCGAGAGAACCGCCGCGTCGGTAACCGCCAACACCGGCGGCGCGTCCAACAGCACAATATCGGATTGTTCCAACAGCGCGGCGAGAATTTCGCTCATGCGTTTCGAGCCGAGAATTTCGGCGGGGTTCGGCGGCAATTGGCCGCTCGTCAAAACTTGCAGGTTCGGCACGCCGCTGTCTTGCAAAGGCGGCTGCGCGCGCGCCGCGTCGTCACGCGCCATATCGGTGAGGCCCGCGTTATCTTTTAAACCAAAAATTTGGCGCTGCGTCGGACGGCGCAAATCGGCATCAACTAAAATGACGCGCTTGCCGCTTTGGGCGATGGTGACGGCGAGATTCGCCAGCATCGTGGATTTGCCTTCTTCCGCGCCGGCGGACGTAACCAAAAGCGTCCGCAGCGTTTTATCGAGATTGGAAAATTCCAAATTCGTACGCAGCGTCCGATACGCTTCGGCGATGGGCGAACGGGGATTGGAGATCGTAATGAGAGAGTTCGTCATTTTACTTTTTCACGCGTTCGACGATGCCGGTTGTTTCGTCGTCACGGCTTGCTTGGCGCGCGCGTCCGGCGCTTTGGCGTTTGGAATCGCGCCGAGAACGGTGAGATGCAGCAAACGTTCGACATCTTCCGTTTTGCGAATGTAACCGGATTGGATGTACTCGATGATAAAAATTGCCAAGACGCCCGCGAGCGCGCCGAGAATGGCGCCCGCGAGCACGTTGATTGTCGTCTTGGGCGAAAATTTTTCGGGCGGCGACGCATTGTCGAGAATGTTGACGAGAATGCGGTCGTTCTGGTCCATTTGCAAATTTTCTTGCTGATGCAAAATGACAAAATCTTCGGCGAGCGCTTGCGCCATGCGCGGGACCAACTGCTCGTTCGGATTTTTGACCGCGACGGTGACGGTGCCGTCGGCTTCGTCGCTGCTAACTTCGACGCCGCTCAAAAATTTTTCGGGCGCGATATCCAGCTGCAATTGGTCAACCACTTGTTGCGCGATAGTCTTGGTCTGTAATTGTTTGGCGTATTGACGCAATGAATTTTTGATTGCCAAGCCCTGACCGTAATCGGACGAACGCGACGGTTTCGCCAGCAAAATAATGGTGGACCGATAGACCGGCGTCTGGATGCGGCTGAACAATAAAGCGGCTAGCGCGCCGACGATGGCGACGACTACCACAATCCAACCGCGTCGCAATAACACGCGACCATATTCTCGTAAATCCATCGTGCAAACGCTCCTTTCAAACGAGCAACTATCTTAGCATGAAACGGGTAGGCGGGTAAATTGGCGCTTGCGCGCGGGACATGGCAAATGCAAAGTCGAGGGCGCCCCCACTTGTTATTGCGAGAAGCGCATTTTGCGATGCGATGCACTCTATCGCCACAATCCCCATCGTGCGGGTGAGATTGCGGCGATGCACTGCATCGCATCCCTCGCAATGACAACCCCTGTCATAGAGCGAAATCTATTTTCCGCGATCCGGTATTTCTCCCAGCGTCGCCAAACCCATTTTTTCCACATCCCGCGCGCCGCGCACGGAATCGTCCAAATAATCCAGGATAAAAATCAAGACGATGCCCGCCGCAAACGCAATCGCCGCGCGGATAAAAATATCGAGCCGTTCGCGCAAACTCGGCGTGACGGCAACAACGGTCGGTTCGTCCAAAATCGTAACCGTCGCGCCCTGCGCGCCCATTTGAGCAAAGTATTTGGCGTTATGCTCCGCCAAGGCCTTGACCGCCGCGTCCGCGATGCGTTTCGCCTGCGCGGCGTCGGGCCATGTAATCGAGAGCGACATGATGCGGCGCTGTTTTTCGACCGCGCCCGAAATATTCGCTTTGCTGATTTGCAATTGCGGGTCGTTCAAAACCGCGTTCACATCGCGGGCAAACAAATCGCTGCGAATCACTTCGACAAAATCATCGCGGATATATTCCGACGCCTGCGCGCCGGTGAGCGCCGGGTCAACGCCGCTCAAAGGACGGTCGGCGGAAACGCTGATAGTAAAACGCGTGGACGCCACAAACGTCGGCGGCGGAGTTTGCGCGGTGAGCCAAGTCAGGGCGACGGTGAGAACCGTCAAAATAACGGGGATATACCATCGGGCGCGGATGATGCGCCAGTATTCACGGATTTCAGTCATGGAGCTGCTTACATCGCCGCAAGTCGCGCGGCAGAGCGAGTATAACAAACCCGTTCGCTTGGCGCAAATAACGCGCGCGCGGCGATAGCGTTCAAGCCGCTAACAGAACGCCCAGCGCGCGCCCCACTCAAGAGCGTTTTTAGGCAAGCGTCGTTTTGGCGTTCAAGAGCCGCGCGTACAGCGCGGCTTGAAAAACGCGCGTATCAAATTTTTCCGCGTGCGCGCGCATTTGGGCGGCATCGAACGCGCGCGCGTCAAAAGCGCGCAAACATTCGACCAACGCGTCGGCGGTTGGCGCGTGAAACAAAACGCCGTTCTTGCCCGGTTCAATCGTATCGAGCGCGCCGCCGCCGCCGAACGCAATCACGGGCCGCCCCGCAGCGTTCGCTTCCAATGGCGCAAGCCCAAAATCTTCTTGGCCCGGAAAGACGAACGCTTTGCAGCGCGCCATCAAATCCAAACGTTCGGCATCGGACACGCGCCCGAGAAATTTCACATTCGGTTTTGCCAGCGCTTCCAAACGCGCCCGGTCGCGGCCGTCGCCGGCAATGACCAGCGGCAAACCCAAACGATTGAACGCCTCGATCGCAAGGTCAATGCGTTTGTACGGAATGAGCCGTGAGATAATCAAAAAATAATCGCCGACCTGTTCCGGCGCGGCAAGATGAAACGCCGTGACATCCACCGGCGGATACAGCAGCTGCGCCGCGCGTCCGTAACAGGCGCGAATGCGCGTTTGAATTTCGCGCGAGATGGCGATAAATTCATCCACGCCCGCGGCGGCGCGACGATCCCATTCGCGCAGCGACGACACAAACACGGGCAGCAGCGCGCGCGCCGCGCCGCCCAACGCTTCGTTTTGCACATATTCATCGTACTGCCACAAAAATCGCGCGGGCGTCAAACAATAACAGAGATGTCGCGCACCCTGCGGTTTTTTTACGCCATGCGCGAACGCGCTCGTAATGCTGAGAATTACGTCATAGCCGCGCAAGTCGAATGACTCGAACGCGTAACGATATAACGGCAAAAATTTTTGGTGCTGGCGATAGACCCACGGCAGCCGATTCATAAAAGACACGCGAATATCCCACGTGCGATACGCGCGCGGCATCGCCGTCGGGTCATACATGGAGGTATACACCGGCGCGTCGGGGAACAGCGCGTGCGCGGCTTCTAGCACGCGCTCGGCGCCGCCATATTGATTCAGCCAGCTGACGACCAGAGCAAGTTTCAATTGAGCAAACGACGCGCCGTACACTGCGCGAGTGTACGGCGCGCGCACAACGATAACACAAGCCGCAAAAAGAATAAAATACGTTGAACGCGCGAAAGGTCAAGCGAAAATTACGGCGGGGTCCAGAATGGGGATGGACGCGGCGCGCACGGCGAACGGATAATTGAGCAATGCCTTGCCCAGCAATTCGTCCACACAAAACGCGACGCCCTGCGGTTCCGTCAGTTCCACCAGCGAAATGCCGGCGGGATTGGTCAAGCGCGCGGTGGAAACCGGTTCGACCGAATCCACGTCGAGAATGTATTCTTGATTCAAACTGCCGTTCTTGAGACGCGCGGCGATTTCGGACGCCAGCCACACGCGCGTCTCTTTGACGCTCGTCGTCGGAATGGCATAAATGTTCGCGGCGCGCCGCACTAATTCAACTTCAATCAAACCCACGAGACGCGGCACATCGAGCGTCAAGACGCTGCCGCGCCCCAATTCCGTACGAATCTCGATACTGCCGCCGACCGCCTGCAAGCGTTCTTGGACGACGCTCATGCCAATGCCGCGCCCGGCGTTTTGCGTGACGGTATGCGACATGGAAAAATTTGGCAGCAAAATCAAACGCAGCGCGGCGGACGCGTTCATACTGCGGCGCTGTTCGCGCGTAATGAGACCTTGCGAATAGGCGGCTTGCAAAATTGCGCCCGCATCCATGCCGCGCCCATCGTCGCCGACTTGGATCAAGACGCGGTCGCCGCTGCGCTGCGCGCGCAGCGTAATTGTCGCCGCCGCGTCTTTTTCCGCCCACGTGCGTTCGGCGGGCATTTCGACGCCGTGCGTTATCGCGTTGCGCAGCAGATGCAGCAGCGGCTCGTTCAATTCGTCGAGCATGGCGTGACACAATTCCACATCCGCGCCGTGCGTTATGACGCGGACAGTTTTGTTTTGTTGCCGCGCCAATTCGTACAAAACGCGCGCATAGCGGTCAAACACCGGCCCGATGGATGACATGTTCAATTGCCACGTCAAGCGGCGCACTTGGCTCACCAGTTCGCGTTGATTGCGAACCGCCGCGTCGGCGTTGGGGTCCTTGCTTTGCAGCGCGGCATGTTCCAGCAGATTGCTGCTCACCGCGAGTTCCGCCACGATTTCGAGCAAGAGATTCAAATCTTGCTGGCGCACGCGCACATCCGTCGCCAAATAATTGAGCGTCGAAGTGTAGGTTTCGGCGGGCGCGCGCTCTTCCGCCGCTTGCAAAATCGCGCCGGTTTCGGCGCGCCGCAAACGCACGTTAATATCTTCGGCGGCGTTTTTCAATAGGCGGATGGTGATTTCGCTGGGGCCCTCTGCCGAGCTGCGCGTGCGCGCGAGCAAATCTTCGAGCGCGTGCGCGGCGCGCGTCAATTCGCCATAGCCCATCGTCGCGGACATGGCTTTGAGCGTATGCGCCACGCGAAAGGCGTGATTTAATTCGCGGCGGTCTTGCGGATTATCGGCAAGCGTATCCAAATGCCGGTTGAGCGCAGCCAGTTGTTCTTGCGCTTCGGCAAAATAGAGCGAGCGATATTTTTCGAGGTCAATGGACATGCAAAAGCATTGAGAACGGGGCATGAGACGCGCGCGCGTGCAATGCCCAAGGCGCGCGATGCGAACTCAACGCGTGCGGCGGTCGCGCGCCCAATTCCCCCCCCCTTGCGTTTTGAGATAACGCATCACTTCGGCAAGCAGGTCGCTGACTTGGATATAGTTGATGAGGACGCGACGGTCATTGCTTACCATCGCGGCGGAAAGCGTCATTAGCGGCGCGGGCCGCTGTTCGCCGCGGCGGCCTTCGACCAAAATATATTTGCGCGCCAAATCTTCCGGCGCATAAAATTGTTCGCGCATTTCGCTGAACCGTTCGACGATCGTTTGCGCGAAGGTTTCAGCGGTTTCGGGCGCGAGAACGGCGATGAAATCATCGCCGCCGAGATGCGCGACAAAACCGCCTTGCGCGGGCAGCATTTCGACCAACAGGCGCGCGATTTGAAGCAACACCTGATCTCCCGCCGCGTGACCGTACATTTGATTGTATGGGCGAAAATGGTCAAGGTCGGCGTACACGATAGCCGTTGGTTGATTTTGCGCCAGGCGCGCGTTGATTTGGCGGTGCAGGTACGGCGCCGCCGGCAGCTTGGTCAACGAGTTGAATTGATAACTGCGCCGCAAGAGCGCTTCGACGTTCGCCACCAAATCTTCGGACTGGAATGGTTTACCCAAATACGCGTCGGCGCCTTGATGCAAGGATTGCGCGGCAGGGGGTTTGTCGTCCTGTCCGCTCAAAATCAAGATGGGAATGTGGTGCGTAAAGGGGTCGTTTTTCAAACGGTGAATTACATCCACGCCGTTCATGTCCGGCATCAACGCGTCCAGCACAACCAGGTCCGGGCTTTCGTTGTTGACCATATCGAGCGCGCGCGAACCGCTTTCGGCTTGGACGGTCGCGTAACCGCTTTTTGCCAAAATATCCGAAGCGAGGGTGCGGTGCAGGCGCGAATCGTCCACAATCAAAATTTTTTCGCGCAGGCGATTGCCGACTTTTTCCATATATTTTCAGAGCGATTATATCATTACGAACCGCGCGCGAGCAATAGGAAATAAAGAAAAAAACCTCAAAGAGGATTACTCTTTGAGGTCAGTTCTTACTGCGGGTTGAGATTGTAGGTCAGCGCCGTAATTCGCCACCCTGCATTGGCTTTGGCGAACGCCCACTGATTGCAGTTTTGACAATTGGTCGTGCCGATTTTGACGCTGCTCGTCGCGGTCGCGTTGTTTCCGTTGATGGCGACTTGAATGTCGGGATGTTCGCAAAAAGTCGGATTCGACGGGAAAATCAAATTGACGTACCGGTCGCGCAAAGCGTCCCAGCCCTTCCACGTCACATCATCGCCGGTGTTGGCTTGGGTGTGATTGGCATCGGTCACCATCCCATTGTCCGCCCACATCGCTTGGAGGCGGTCCACGTCTTGTTGGACGACCGCTTCACATTCGGCATTGATGAGTTGACGAATCGCTTCTTCGTCGGAAGCGGGGACGGGCGTCGGCGTGCGTTGAATCGTTCCGCCGCCCGGCGCATTAGTCGGCGGCGGGGGCGCGGTTTGATTACAAGCTACAACAATCATGAGCAATACGCTGAGCGCGAGCGCGATTTTAGTAGAGAGACGGATATAAAACATACTTGCTTTCTTTCTCCTTTTTCGATTTCAGCGGAGGTTATGCGCGGCTGAAATTTTAGCTCTGGACACAATAACGCCATCACCGCAAAGCCCACTTGCCGGGTGATGGCGCGTTTATTCTAGCGCCGCTTGAAAATATCGCAAAAAATCAAGAGCCCCAATTGTGCAAGGGCGCGGCGCGCGCTAGGCGCACGACTCGCAAATCATTTTAACCGCCTCTGCCAAATCGTCGGTCACTTGCCAAATTTTCAAATCATCCGACGAGACAGTGCGCCATTGCGCGACCAATTGATTACGCGTCCAATCCAATAACGGCTGCCAAAATTCGCGCCCAATCAAGACAATCGGCACAGCGCGGTCGGCTTTGCCGGTCTGAATGAGCGTGCTGATGGTGAACAATTCGTCGAGCGTGCCAAAGCCGCCGGGGAAAAAAACATACGCGAGCGCGGAATAATCGAGCATGAATTTGCGCGACAGAAAATAGTGAAAGCCGATACCCTGTTTGACATACGGATTGAATTCTTGTTCCAGCGGCAGTTTGATATTCAGCCCGACGCTTTTCCCTTCCGCTTCGGACGCGCCGCGATTGCTCGCTTCCATTATTCCCGGTCCGCCGCCGGTGACGATGGTAAAACCGTGTTTGGATAAACGATAGGCAAGGTCGCGCGCGAGGCGATAATACTTGGTATCCTCGCGCAAACGCGCCGAGCCAAAAAATGTAACCGTCTGTCCGAGATTGGACAAGAACTCGAAACCATCCACAAACTCGGACATGATACGCAAGACGCGCCACGAAAAATTGCCGTCATGTTCCGAAAAGGTCATGTGCTTTTGTTGAATGGCTGGAATATCCAGACGCGCGCCCTTAACCTGTGGACGCCGAATATCGCCCTTTGTTTCCAAGTCGGGTAGGTCGCCGGTATGGCTTTTGGGAATGTGGGCGCGGCGTTTATGGTCACGCGCCGGCGCGGACCGCGCGCGGCGATTTATTTTTTGAGACCCCATAGACGGATTAAAAAACCTCCTTGCCCCAAAGGAGGTTTTCTTTTTTTTTTATCAAAACCTTTCGCGATTTATTTTACTGTACGGAATCAATACGACGCCCAGCTCTGCGGCGACGGGAATAGCGGTAGGATGAATGTTCATTGCCACAATGGCGCGAAATGATTCGCGCGGCGTATCCTTCCATTGGGCTATGGCGCGTTCCATTTTTTCAGCCAGACGGCGCGTTTCGCCTCCGCCCAGCGCGGCGTGACATTCAACCAGCACGAGCAAGGATTTGTTATCGCGTTTGCCCTCGCCCGCCAAATCGGCTTCAACATATTCTCCGGACGACAACTTGAGATACGAGCGCTCCAATTGCAAATCCGTAATGCCGTAATAATGTTCCAGCCATGGCGGCAAGAGCGCCTGACTGAATTCTTCCAAACTGAATCCAAATTGATTTGCCAAGCCGCCGATTTGCGCGGCAAGGTTGTCCATGCGCGCGGACAATTTTTGAATAGCAACTTCGGTTTTGGCTTGCGCTTGCGCCAATTT
>Ga0226835_1000372_pt1 | contig 58434 bp, 61 predicted proteins | sample LAC_MetaG_1_FD_163627 | JGI IMG/M metagenome (GOLD analysis project Ga0226835, IMG submission 163627) | Anaerobic ammonium oxidizing microbial communities from anammox membrane bioreactor (MBR) in UC Berkley, California, United States -... | ecosystem: Engineered > Bioreactor > Anaerobic >...
ACCAGCGGCGCTGGTTCGCCCTCGACGCCGCGGTGCGCCGGGTTGCGCCGCAGATGCAGCGCGGCGCGCACCAGGGTATCGTCGTGATCGAGATCGAACTCGAGCCGCACGTCGTCCACCAGGAAGGCGGGCGGCGTATAGTCGGCGCGTCGGATGGTGACGGGCTGGTCGGTACGCATGAGTGGCAACAGGCAGGTGATGGACGATTGTAAGCGTTCGGGCGGCGCTCTCCGCCCCGGGCAGGCGCGCCGCTGGCTGGCCGGCATCGTGGCCGGACTGCTGGTGCTGCTGGCCGGTTGCGCGACGCCGCTGCGCGGGCAGCTCACCGCTTTCCACGAATGGCCGGCCGATGCGCTGCGCACGTATCGATTCGTGCGCAGCGCCGCGCAGCGCGACAGCCTGGAACACGCTGCCTGGGAGCGCGTGATGCGCGCCGAACTGGCCCGCGCCGGCTTTCGCGAAGCGGCCGATCCGCGGTTTTCGGTCTCGTTCGACTATCGCGTCATGCGGCAGCTGGGCCGCCTCGTCGAGCCCTATCCGGTAGTGCAGCCGTATTTCTGGTGGGGTACCTGGGGATCGCGCGGCGGCGTGGGCATGGGCGGACCGTGGCCGTGGTGGGGGCCGGGCTATTACCCGATGGAATACATGCGTGCCTGGTACGAATACCGGCTGCGCGTCGAGATCGAAGACCTCGCGGCGCGGCCGCCGCGGCGCGTCTACGAAGGCACCGCGGTCAGCGACGGGCTCGAATCGTCGACGCCTGCCGAAGTGCTGCCGCTGCTCGCGCGGGCGATTCTCGGCGACTTTCCGGGTCCGAGCGGGGTGACGCGCCGGGTCGAGGTGCCGCTGGAGCCCGGGCCTTAGAGGCGGCTCACGCTACGCTCGCCCCGCGAGCGCCCAGGCGAGCATTCCCGCGATGCCGCAGGCAGTGATGGCGGTCATCGCGATCGCGAGCCGGCGCGTCAGTTGCGGATTGCGCGCCCGCATCATGAACGGCACGTTGATCGCCACGCTCGCCAGCGAAGCGAGCAGCGCGCCAATGGCGCCCTGCCAGGGGTCGATGGTTTGCTGCGCCACCAGCGCGGCAGCCGATGCCACCGCACTGGCGCTCGAGAGCAGTCCTCCGACGAAACTCACCGCATAGAAGGCGGCCTCGCCAAGGAGATTGAGCGTGAGCGAACTGACCACGGTGAGCAGCAGGAACAGCAGCCCGTACTTGAGCGCCACGGTGAGCGAGAACGGCAGCTCGAGGGCGGCCGACGGGTCTTCGCTGCGGGACAGCTCGAATCGGCGATTCAGCCTGAGCAGCAGCAGGCAGCACAGCAGCATCGGCGCGAACGCGCCGAGGCAGTAGAAGAGGGCGCTGGGCGCCAGGATTCCGAGCAGCACGATGTTGCGCGTGAGCATCGCCGCAGTGGCGAGAATGACGCCCCGGTAGGCCCCGTGGACCATTTCGGGGCGCGCGCTGGCCGCGCGCGAAGCGAGTTCGCTCACGGTCACGCTGCTGTTCACCAGGCCTCCGAGGAAGCCGGCGATGTCGGCGCCGCGGCTGCCGTAGAGTTTCCAGAGAATGTAGTTGATGAAGCCGATCCCGGCGATGAGCAGCACCGTGATCCAGGCGGCCCGCGGCTCGATGAGCGACATCGGGCCCACGCTGCCCTCGGGCAGTGCGGGATAGATCACGATCGCGAGAATCGCCAGCACGATCGCCGAGCGCACCTCGGCTTCGGTCAGCCCTCGGGTGAAACCGGACAGCGGACGCTTCCACGCCAGCAGCGCGGTGGTCGAGACGATGATCGCGGCCGGAGTCAGCCGGTGCCCGAGCCCGCACAGGATGCCGGCCAGGCAGGTGAGCAGCATCGCCGCCGAGGTGGTCAGTTCCGCGCCCTCGCGCTCCATCAGGGTCCGCACGTTCAGGTAGACCGTCAGCAGTGCGGTGAGCCCCAGCGACACGAGCGCGAATGCATCGCCCAGGAGCCCGCCGAGCGTGCCCATCACGGCGATGAACGCGAAAGTGCGCAGGCCCGCTTCCTTCGCGCTGCGCTCGCGTTCGAGTCCGATCAGCAGCCCGAGCGAGAGCCCCAGCGACAGCCGCAGCAGGGTCTCGACGTAGGGCCACTCGACGCTGGGGAGCATTCGCGGGTTCCGGGACGAGGTTGCGCAGCTTGCGGCGCGTCGCTACTTCAGTGCGCGGGGCCGCCACCAGTTCGGGCTGGCCGCTTCGAACCTGCCGCTCTCGTGCAGCTGGTTGGCGAGTGCCAGCGACGGCAGCCCCGGCGGCGAATCGACCAGCCAGGTGCGACCTTCGGGGTCGAGCGGCCGCACCGGCACCAGGCCGGCGTCGGCCAGGCGCGCGCGTGCGTGGGGCAGGTCGGCTGCGCGCAGCCGCACGATGACACCGCCGCCCAGTGCGCGCGCGGCGCCGTTGGCGTCGCGGAACACCGGTGATGCCCCGCCAGGCAGCGTCTCGAGCGCCTTCTCGCCGCCGATGAAGCGTTTCAGCGGCGTGCGCGGCCTGCCCCGTTCGGGTCTGCCGGGCGAGGAGAAATCGGCGACCCAGGCGGGGTCGATCCGCAGGGCCATCCTCTGGCCGTTCTCGTACCAGTAGTGCCCGGCCGATGCATTGGCCGGCTTGCCGATCGCCGCGGCTGCCGCCTTGTCCGCCGGCACCGGGCCCGGTTTTTTCGGCAATGGGCGCCCCGGTTCACCGGCGAGCGACCAGGCGGCAAAGGCCAGGCCCGCCAGCGTCACGATTGCGGATCGCATCACGGTTCCTGTCGTCCCCAGACGGTAAGACCCCAGGAGCTCCAGCGGCCTTCGTCGCCTGCTTGTGCGTCGGTGACCCGCAAGGTCCAGGTGCCTGCCGCGGGTTCTTCGAGATGGCGCACCGATCCGAATTGCCAGCCCGAGGGCGGCAGGCCCGGATCGTCGTAGTTGCCGCAGCTGTCGGCGACCGCGTCGTTGTCGAGGTTGCAGACGCGTTCGTTCGCCAGCAGGCTCACCTGGCCGGCCGGACTGATCAGTTCGATGCGCAGGTCACCGGCATAGCTGTGGGTGGCCCTGAAACGCACCTCGACGAACTCGACGCGCGTGATGTCCGTCATGCAGCTGCTCGCATCGATGCCGATGCTGTCGGTCACCGGCGTGGCCGGGTCGTCGGGAATGCCGCGGGCCGGCACGAAGGATCGATCGACGGTGCAGCTCTTCATGACCGGACTGCCATTGTCGATCGATGTCCAGGTTTTCGCCAGCGCCACGGCTGCAGCCGCGTCGGCCGCTCCGAAGCCGTATTTCGGATTGAAGTGCAGGCCGAAGCCGCTCGTCCAGCCCGGATCGCCGGGATCGTTCTGTCGCGCCGACTTCGCCAGGATCAGGCGCACGTCGCGCCAGCTCAGCTCGGGTCTTTCCTTCAGGATCAGCGCGACGATGCCCGACACCATCGGTGCGCTGGCCGAGGTTCCGTTGAAGTCGGTGCGCTCGGCGCCCTGCGGCACGAGTGTCGTGATGCCCACGCGTGTATTGCCCGAACGGCCGCAGACCAGGATGTTGGCGCCGGGTTCCGCGTAATAGGGTGCGCGGCCCGTGTCGTCGACGGCGCAGACCGCGATCACGCCGCGCTTGTTCACGTAGCCGTCGTAATTCGAGTTCTCGGACATCGCGCAGGAGCCGTCGGCGTGCTGCAGGTAGCAGCCGCCGTTGCCTGCGGGAAACACGTAGATCGAGCCCTTGCCGTTGCGGCCCGCTTCGACGCTCTTCGTGCCTTCGACGCCAGCAGTGATCGCGGCGACGAAACCCGCTTCGGCCGGATTGAGCACGCCGTTGTCCGGCGAGCCCCAGCTGTTGTTGTAGACGCCGGTGACTTTCGGATCGCGGCGCAGCGCGTCGGCGATGTCGGCGTCGAGATTGCGCGCCAGCGCGTTGTAGACGCCGAGCGACGCGCGCGGCGCAACCCCGGCACCGAAGAGCGTGTTGTCGTCGCGGGCGAGTGCGATGCCCGCCACCGAGGTTCCGTGGTCCTCGTCGAAGTAGTACGGCAGCGGCAGTTGGCCCGGAACGCGATAGTTGAAGTACGACTCCGGCTTGCCGGCGTCGAAGTTCGGCGTGAGGTCGGGATGGACCACCTCGACCGCGTCGTCGACGATCGCCACGCGCACCTCTTCGCCCCGGAAGCCCGGCACCCATGAGCCGCTGGTCACCCAGGGCAGATTCAGGTCTTCGCCCGGGGTGCCGCCGGTCTGCCCGAGATTGAGCAGATGCCACTGCCTGCCCAGCGACGGATCGGGCCCGGGTTGCTGGACCGCCGGAACGAACCAGCTCGATTCGTAGACGAAGCAGCACTCCCTGTCGCCGTCCGGCGGGTCGCTGCCACCGCCGCCGCCGCAAGCGGTCAGCAGGCCGCTGATCGAGAGGCCGAGGAGCACACGGAGCAGGCGGATGGGCAGGCGTCGCGGGTAGGAAATCATCGAACGTCGTCGCAGGCTTGCGCCGGCGGCGCATCGCAGCCAGCATCGTACCTGCTGGAGGCGGGTGAATCAGCAGGAACTGCACGGCATCCGCGCTTGTGGGTGGCAAGCGGACAACACGGCGCAGCTCTGGTGTGCGGGCCGCCCCGGATGGCCCCGCGGGATGGCGCGGCATTTGCGGGTTCCGGAATCCGCGCGTAGTGTTGCATGGCCGCAACCGCGGTCGACCATGATTGCCGGCGCTGCGGCAAGGGTGGTTCCGGCGGTGCGCACCCGCATTCATCGATTCCCGAAGTCCGCAAATGCCACGCATCCAGTCGGTTCTCGTCGCGAACCGCTCCGAAATCGCGATTCGCGTGATGCGCGCCGCCGCCGAACTCGGCATGCGCACGGTCGCCATCTATTCGCACGAAGACCGCTTCGCGCTGCACCGCTTCAAGGCCGACGAGAGCTACCTGGTCGGCGAAGGGCGCAAGCCGCTGCAGGCGTACCTGGACATCGACGACATCATCCGCATCGCCCGGTGCGCGAAAGTCGACGCGATCCATCCGGGTTACGGGTTCCTGTCGGAGAACCCTGATTTCGCGCGCGCCTGCGCGGCCGTCGGCATCGTCTTCGTCGGGCCGACGCCGGAAGCGATGACTACGCTGGGCAACAAGATTTCGGCCCGGGCGGCGGCGGTCGCGGCCTCGGTGCCGGTGATGCCGGCCACCGGCCCGTTGCCCGCCGATCCCGCCGAGGCGCTGCGGCTGGCGGCCGGAATCGGCTATCCGCTGATGCTCAAGGCGAGCTGGGGCGGGGGCGGCCGCGGGATGCGGGTGATCGAATCCGACGCCGACCTCGAAGCGCAATTGCCGGCCGCCCGGCGCGAAGCCGCGGCCGCTTTCGGCAACGACGAGGTCTATCTCGAGAAACTGGTGCGCAACGCGCGCCACGTCGAAGTCCAGGTGATCGGCGACCGCCACGGCAACCTGGTGCACCTGTTCGAGCGCGATTGCTCGGTGCAGCGGCGCAACCAGAAAGTGGTCGAGCGCGCGCCGGCGCCGTACCTCGACGACGAGCGCCGCTCGGAACTGTGCGAGGCGGCGTTGCGGCTGGCGCGGCAGGTGGATTACACGCACGCCGGGACGATCGAGTTCCTGATGGACGCCGACACCGGGCGCTTCTACTTCATCGAGGTCAACCCGCGCATCCAGGTCGAGCACACGGTGACCGAGCAGGTGACCGGCATCGACATCGTCAAGGCGCAGTTGCGCATCAGCGAGGGTGCGCGCATCGGCGACGCCGATTGCCCGGTGCCGCGCCAGGAAGAGATCCGGCTGAACGGCCACGCGCTGCAGTGCCGGATCACCACCGAAGATCCGGAGAACAACTTCACTCCCGATTACGGACGCATCACCGCCTATCGCAGCGCCGCCGGTTTCGGCCTGCGGCTGGACGGCGGCACCGCTTACGCCGGGGCGCTGATCACGCCGTATTACGACTCGTTGCTGGTGAAGGTGACTGCCTGGGCACCGAGCGCCGGGGAGGCGATCCGGCGGATGGACCGCGGGCTGCGCGAATTCCGGATCCGCGGGCTTGCAACCAACCTGCAGTTCGTGGAGAACGTGATCAACCACCCGGACTTCGCGGCCGGCCGGGTGACCACGCGCTTCATCGACACGACGCCCGAGCTGTTCCGTTTCCCGAAGCGACGCGACCGGGCGACGCGGCTGCTGCGCTACATCGGCGAAGTGACGGTGAACGGCCATCCCGACATGAAGGGGCGTGCGCGGCCCGAGTCGTCGCATCAGCCGCTGGCGTTGCCGCGCCACCGCCGCGGCGACGCAGCGGGTGCGGCCGAAGCGGCGCGCGCGAGCGCTGCGGCGCCGGTCGACCTCGCTGCGCCGCCGCCCGCGGGCACGCGCCAGCGGTTGCGCGAACTCGGTCCGCAGCGCTTTGCCGAATGGATGCGCGCGCAGCAGCGCGTGCTGCTCACCGACACCACGATGCGAGATGCGCACCAGTCATTGTTCGCGACGCGGATGCGCACCGTCGAGATGCTGCGCATTGCCCCGTATTACGCGCGGATGCTGCCGCAGCTCCTGTCGCTCGAATGCTGGGGCGGAGCGACTTTCGACGTCGCGCTGCGTTTCCTGAAGGAAGACCCCTGGGAGCGGCTCGCGCGGCTGCGCGAGGCGGTGCCGAACATCATGCTGCAGATGCTGCTGCGCGGCAGCAACGCGGTCGGCTACACGAATTACAGCGACAACGTGGTGCGCTGGTTCGTCACGCGCGCGGCCGCCGGCGGCATCGACCTGTTTCGGGTGTTCGACTCGCTGAACTGGGTCGGGAACATGCGCGTGTCGATCGACGCGGTGCTCGAATCGGGGGCGCTGTGCGAAGGCGCGATCTGTTACACGGGCGACCTCTTCGACGCGTCGCGCCCGAAGTACGGGCTGCGCTACTACCTCGAGACCGCGCGCCAGTTGCAGCGTGCGGGCGTGCACCTGATCGGCGTCAAGGACATGGCGGGCGTGTGCCGGCCGCGCGCGGCGCGCGAACTGGTGCGCGCATTGCGCGAGGAGACCGGCTTGCCGGTGCATTTCCACACGCACGACACCAGCGGCGCGGCAGCGGCTTCGGTGCTCGCGGCGATCGACGGGGGCGCCGACGCGGTCGATGGCGCAATGGATGCGATGAGCGGACTCACCTCGCAGCCGAACCTGGGAGCGATCGTGGCCGCTCTCGAGGGCGGCGAGCGCGACACCGGCGTCGACCGCACCGCAATGCAGCAGATCTCCCATTACTGGGAGGGCGCGCGGCGGCTCTATGCGCCGTTCGAGTCCGACATCCGCGCCGGCACTGCCGATGTCTACCGGCACGAAATGCCGGGCGGGCAGTACACGAACCTGCGCGAGCAGGCGCGCGCGCTCGGGCTCGAGCAGCGCTGGCCGGAAGTGGCACAGGCCTACGCCGAAGTGAACCGCCTGTTCGGCGACATCGTGAAGGTCACGCCCACTTCGAAAGTCGTCGGCGACATGGCGCTGTTCATGGTGGCCAACGACCTGTCGGCCGACGACGTGCACGATCCGGCGCGCCAGATCGCGTTTCCCGAGAGCGTGGTGTCGCTGTTTCGCGGCGAACTGGGCTTCCCGCCCGATGGTTTCCCGCAGGCGCTGTCGCGCAAGGTGCTCGGGTGCGACAGCGCGCATCCGCTGCTCGCCGAGCCGCCGGCGCCATACCGCCCCGGTGACCGGCTCGCGCCGGTCGACCTGGAGCAGGCGCGCCAGGACGCCGGCAAGGCGGCCGGCCATCGCATCGGCGACGACGACCTGGCTTCCTGGCTGATGTATCCGAAGGTGTTCCGCGAATATGCGGAGCATCGCAGGCAATACGGCGACGTGAGCCTGCTGCCGACGCAGACTTTCTTCTACGGAATGCGCGAGCGCGAGGAGATCGCGATCGAGATCGATCGCGGCAAGACGCTGATCGTGAGCATGCAGGGGATGGCGCCGGCCGAGGAGGAAGGACTGGTGCGCGTGTTCTTCGAACTCAACGGCCAGCCGCGCACGATGCGCATCGAGAAGGCGGGTGCGGCGCGCGCGCCCAGGCGCATGCAGGCCGAGTCGGGCAATGCGGCGCACGTTCCCGCGCCGATGCCGGGCATGGTCGTCACCGTGGCAGTGAAGGCCGGACAATCGGTGCGCCCCGGCGACCCGCTGGTGTCGATCGAGGCGATGAAAATGGAGACGCAGATCCGTGCCGAGCGCGACGGCACGGTGCGCGCTGTGCACGTGAGGCCGGGCGAAACGGTCGCGGCGCACGACCTGCTGCTCGAGTATTGAAGCCGGCCGCGCGCACGCTCCCATGCCTCGCACAGGGCACGAAGTCCGTGTCCGAAAACGGCGAGCGACGAGCCGGGCCGCGGCGCATAATCGGCCCATGCTCCTCGATCCAGATGCCTGCTACGCAGCCCTTCTCGCGCACGACGCGCGCTTCGACGGGCGCCTGTACGTCGGCGTGCGCTCGACCGGCGTCTATTGCCGGCCCGTGTGCCGCGTGCGCACGCCGAAACCCGGCAACTGCCGCTTTTTCTCCAGCGCGGCGCAGGCCGAGAGCCACGGATTCCGTCCGTGTCTGCGGTGTCGCCCGGAACTGGCGCCGGGCCGCGCCGGCATCGATGCCGGATCGCGCCTCGCGCAGGCGGCGGCGCGGCTGATCGAGGCGGGCGGACTCGATCGCGCCGGCGTCGAGGCAGTGGCGGCCCGCGTGGGCACCAGTTCGCGGCATTTGCGCCGCGTCTTCAAGGCAGAGTTCGGCGTGACTGCGCTCGAATATGCGCAGACGCAGCGCCTGCTGCTCGCCAAGCGGCTGCTCACCGACACCGCGCTGTCGGCCACCGAGATCGCCGCTGCCTCGGGTTTCGGGAGCCTGCGCCGCTTCAATGCGGCGTTTCGCGAGCGCTATCGGCTCAGCCCGACGCAGTTGCGCTCGCACGCCGGTGCGCGACCGGCGGCGACGATGCGTTTCCGGCTCGCCTACCGGCCGCCTTGCGACTGGAAGCGTTCACTCACGTTCCTCGCGGCACGCGCAGTCGAGCGCGTCGAGTTCGCCGGCGGCGACGCATACTGCCGCACGGTGCGCTGGCAGGCGGGTGCGCAGGAATTGCGCGGCTGGCTCGCGGTGCGCCCGCTGCCGTCGCGCGCGCTGCTCGAAGTGGAACTGTCGGCGTCGCTCGCGCCGGCGATTCCTCCGGTGCTGCAGCGCGTGCGCGACCTCTTCGATCTCGATTGCGAGCCGGCGCAGTTGCAGCGCGTGCTGCCGGCGCACCCGCCCGGCAGCGCGCCGATGCGCCTGATCGGATCCTTCGACGGCTTCGAACTCGCGGTGCGCGGCATCGTCGGCCAGCAGGTCAGCGTGAAGGCCGCCCGCACCGTCATCGCCAGGCTTGCGGAGCGCTATGGCGATCCGCTCGACGGCGCGGCGCCAGCCGGTCTCGCGCGGCTGTTCCCGACGCCGCAGACGGTCGCGGGACTGGAGGTTGCCGCGATCGCCGGGCTGGGCATCCAGGGTCGGCGCGCCGAAGCGATCCGGACGCTCGCGCGTGCGCTTGCCGAAGGGCGCCTCGCGCTCGAGCCGCGCGCGCCGGTCGACGAGACGATGGCAGCATTGCGGTCGATTCCCGGCATCGGCGACTGGACCGCACAGTACATCGCGATGCGTGCGCTGTGCTGGCCCGATGCGTTCCCGGCCGGCGATCTCGCGGTGCTCAGGGCGCTCGATGCGCGCACGCCGGCGCAGGCACGCGAGCGGGCCCGCCAGTGGCAGCCCTGGCGGGCCTACGTGGTAATGGATCTCTGGGCGTCGATGGGAGCGAACACATGAAGACCCGCTATGCGCAGTTCGAATCGCGTTTCGGCGAATTGCTCGCGATTGCCCGCGACGGGCGGCTCGCAGGGCTGTATTTCGTCGGCCAGAAAGACCAGCCCGAGCTCGATGCGCCGGGGGGCGAAAGCGCGGTGCGCGACGACGACTGGCCGGTGCTCGCGGCCACGCGCCGTCAGGTCGCCGAGTACGAGGCGGGGCGACGCACTGTCTTCGATCTGCCGCTCGGACTCGAGGGTACCGATTTCCAGCGCCGCGTCTGGGCGCAGTTGCTCGAAATTCCGTACGGCCAGACGCGCAGCTACGCGCAAGTGGCGCGTGCCGCCGGCTCGCCGCGCGGCGTGCGCGCCGCGGGCGCCGCCATCGGGCGCAACCCGGTATCGATCATCGTGCCCTGCCACCGTGTCGTCGGCAGCGACGGCTCGCTCACCGGCTACACCGGCGGCATCGAGCGCAAGCGCGCGCTGCTGCGCCACGAGGCGGTGCGCTGAGCGATGAGGCGCCGCGACCTCGCCGATCTGGTGCTGCTCGCCGCGCTGTGGGGCGCGTCGTTCATGTTCATGCGCGTGGCCGCGCCGCAATTCGGCGCTTTTCCGCTGATGAGCCTGCGCACCGGCATCGCGGCGGCGGTGTTGTTGCCGTTCGCGCTGCGCGGGGCCGGCGCGGCCGAGTTGCGAGCGAACGCCGCCCCGATTGCCTGGATCGGACTGGTGAATTCGGCGCTGCCGTTCGCGCTGCTGGGCTACGCGATGCAGTCGCTGAGCGCGGGCTTCACCGCGATCCTGAACGCGACCTCGCCGTTCTGGGGCGCGATCGTGGCTTTCCTCTGGATCGGCGAGCGGCTCGGCCGCCTGCGCGTCGCCGGCCTGCTGATCGGTTTCGCCGGCGTACTCGTTCTGGTGCTGAGCCGGCACGGAGTCGTCGCCGGGGAGTCGCCCTGGCCGCTGCTGGCCGCGCTGCTCGCGACCGCGCTGTACGGTTTTTCCGCCGTTGCCGCGAGGAAGCACCTCGCGGACGTGGGCCCGTTGACCGGCGCGGCAGGCAGCCAGTTGTTCGCGACGATGATGCTCCTGCCGTTCGCGATCATCCGCTGGCCGCAAACGCCGCCCGACGCCCGGGCGTGGACGAGCACGATGTTGCTCGGGGTGTTCGCCACCGGCCTCGCGTACGTGCTCTTTTTCCGGCTGATCGCGCGCGTCGGCGCTGCCCGCGCGATCGCAGTCACTTTACTGGTTCCGGTGTTCGGCATGTTCTGGGGCGCGTTGTTCCTGGGGGAGGCAATCACGGCCGGCATGCTGCTGGGCACCGCCACCATCCTTTTCGGAACCGCGCTGACGACCGGCGTACTCGATTTCCGTCGTCGCGCAAGCCCGCGGCCGCGCGGCAGTGAGGGGCTGAACCCCGATTGACCGGCATCAAGTCGGCGACGCGAGCCCCGGGGCAGGATACCCCGATGGATTCCGTTGTTCCTGACGTCGTGTCGCTTCGCGACCTGCTCGCCAGGGCTCTGGCAATGCGGCGCGAGGCTGCTGCGGGCTATCGTCGGCTGGCCAGGGAACCCTCGGTCACGCAGGTGCCGCAGGTGACGCGGCTGTTCTCGCGCCTCGCCGTGCTCGAGAGCGAGCAGGCGGCGCGCATCGAACGCGACTTGCCCGATCTCGAAGTGGGGACGATACTGGCCGAGCAGGTCGCCTGGGCGCTGCCGATGCGGCCGGCGCGACCGGTTGCAGGCATGCCGCTCGAAGACGCGCTCGAGATCGCGCGAGTCAACGAGCGCGGGATGCGGGCCATCTTCGAGCGCATCGCGGCCACCTCGCCCAGCGAGGCAGTGCGCATCCGGGCCCTGCAGTTTGCACTGGCCGAGACCCGCCACCTGTCCACGATCGAGGAGGCGGTCGCGGCTGCCCGAGACGGAGGGAAGGCATGACGCAGAAAATCCCCACCACGTCGGCCGATTTCGACCACACGCGGATCATCGAGCGGCCTGACGGCTTCTACTGGCAGGACGACGTCGATGGCCGCGAATACGGGCCGTTCCAGACGATGTTCGAAGCGGCGGCCGACATGCAGCTGGCCGATGACGAGGCGGCCGACGAGGCCGGCGCCGACGACCTGCGCGATGCCGGCGAGCTGCTGGGCGTGCCCGACTGGGTCGACCCGGACACCGGCCAGCTGGCCGACGACGAACGTACGCGAACCGACGAGCACTGAACCGGACCGATCCGGCACAATGGAGCTTACCGGCGCCCGGCCCGCAGCCGGGCATTCCCTGAGACGAAGGAGCCACATGCGTACACCGCTGCAGATCAACTTCCGCGGCATGGATACCTCGCCGGCGCTGGAGACGCTGATTCGCGACAAGACCGCCAAGCTCGAACAGTTTCACCCCAACGTCACCGGCTGCCGCGTCGTGATCGACAAGCCTCACCAGCACAAGCAGCAAGGAGAGCATTTCATCGTTTCGATCGACGTCTCGGTACCGGGCAGCAACATCGTTGCCAATCACGCCCACCACGAGGACGTCAACGTCGCGTTGCGCGACGCCTTCTTCGCCGCCCGGCGGCAACTCGAAGAGCACGCAATCCGCATGCGCGGCGAAGACAAGCGGCGCGTCTCGACGGCCAACGCGATGGCCAACGCGGTAGCCGAGCGCGACTCCGGGGCTGGCGCTGGGGCCGAATAGGAGCCTGCGCATCCGGGCGGGCGGTGCGGGCCGCCGCCCCGCCGGCTCGCTGCCGCGAGCGCCAGCGGCGGCGCAATTCCCGTTTCCGGGCCGCTCGCGCCGCCACGAGGCGCTCCCGCCGTGCTGCCAGCCGCGACGAGCCGCCGCCTGAACCCCATGGAAGAAGCGAACGCGATTCCGCATCTTCGCGAGACACTGCTGTTTCTCGGGCTGGCCGGCGTGCTGGTGCCGCTGCTGCAGCGTTACCGCGTGAACAGCGTGCTCGGCTTTCTCGCGGTGGGCATGCTCGTTGGCCCGTTCGGACTCGGGCGGCTGGCGGCCGACGTGCCGCTGCTCGGCTGGCTGGTGTTTCCCACGCTCGACGCGGTGTCGGTGCTGGCCGGGATCGGCGTGATGTTCCTGATGTTCATGATCGGCCTCGAGTTGTCGGCCGAGAGACTGTGGGCGATGCGGCGCTGGGTGTTCGCGGCCGGCAGCGCCCAGGTGCTCGCGAGCGCCGCGGTGATCGGGCTGGTCGCCGCGGCTTTCGCCAGCGCGCCGCAGGCGGCGCTGGTCGCCGGCCTGGCCCTGTCGTTCTCCTCGACCGCCGTGGTGATGCAGTTGCTGTCGTCGCGCCGCGAACTCGGCACGCCGCTCGGCCAGGCCAGCTTCGCGATCCTGCTGCTGCAGGACCTCGCGGTGGTCCCGGTCCTGATCCTGGTCGGGTTGCTCGCCCGGCACGACGACGCGTCGGTGGGCGCGTCGATGGCACTGGCGATCGGCAAGGCGGCGGCAGCGATCGTCCTGATCTACCTGCTGGGGCGCATGGCGATCCGGCCGTTGTTCCGGCGCATGGCGGCGAGCCGGCAGGCCGACACCTTCATGGCGCTCACGCTGCTCAGCACGCTGGGCATCGCGTCGCTCACCTGGCTGGCCGGGCTGTCGATGGCGCTGGGCGCGCTGCTCGCCGGCTTGCTGCTGGCCGAAACCGAATTCCGCCACGAGGTCGAGGTCACGATCGATCCGTTTCGCGGCCTGCTGATGGGGCTCTTCTTCCTGTCGGTCGGCATGTCGATCGATCCGCTCGAGATCCTGCGTGCGCCGGCGCTGCTGCTCGGTGCGGTGGCGGGGTTGTTCGCTCTGAAGGCAATCGTGGTCGCGCTGGTGACGCGGATCGGCGGGTTGCCACCGGGCAGGGCGATCGAGGCGGGGCTGCTTCTGGGGCAGGGCGGCGAATTCGCGTTCATCGTGTTCGGCACCGCGATGTCGCTCGGGCTGCTCGAGGAGCGCGCCGGGCGCTTCCTGCTGCTGGTGGTCGGCCTGTCGATGTTTGCCGCGCCGCTGGTGGCCGAGGCCGGCCGGCGGCTCGGCAGGCGGGTGCAGCGCGTGGCGCCACCCCCACCCAGCGCCGAACCGGTGCTCCCCGGCCTGTCGGGGCACGTGGTCGTGGCCGGGTACGGGCGCGTCGGGCAGCTGCTCGGCCAGTTGTTCGACTCGCAGGGGATCGCCTACGTCGCGGTCGATCCCGATGCGCGCCTCGTGAGCAGCTTTCACGCGCAAGGCCTGCCGGTGTTCGTGGGCGATGCGAGTCGCGGCGAGTTGCTGCGGCGGCTGGGGCTCGACGATGCCTGCGCGATCGTGCTCACGATGGATCAGGGCCCGGCAACCCTGCGTGCGGTGCAGGCGATCCGGCGCGAGTGGCCCCGGTTGCCGATCCTCGCGCGTGCGCGCGACGAGCGCCATGCGCTGGCGCTGCGCGAGGCGGGCGCCGATGCGGTGATCCCCGAGGCGCTCGAATCGGCGCTGCAACTGGCGGCGCTGGCGCTGGCGCGCGCCGGTCTGCCGGGCGCCGCGCTGGTGGAACTGATCGATCACGAGCGCGACGAGCGGATCGCCTCGTTCCACGGAGAAGGCGCCGCATGACGAACACCGCGCATCGCCGCGCCGCGAAGGGCCGGGCGCAGGCGCCGGGCTCGATGCTGGTCGCCACCGATTTCTCGCGCAGCGCCGCGAAGGCCGCGTCGCGCGCGCTCGCGCTGGCGGACGAGCACCGCATCGATCCGCTGCGGCTGCTGCACGTGGTCGAGGCACCGTGGATGGGCGCGCTGCAGCAATGGATCGGCCTGTCCGATGCATCGCGGCTGGGGCTGCTCGAGGAGGCACGGCGCTCGATGGCCGCCCTCGTCACGTCGATGGAGGCAGGTTCGGGGCCGCGCGTGATCGGCGAGGTTGCGGTCGGGGCGCTCCTCGACACCGTGATCGAGCGCGCGATGCAGATCGACCTTCTGGTGATCGGCGCGCGCGGCCAGCACCCGGTGCGCGACTTCGCGATCGGCACCACCGGCGAACGGTTGCTGCGCAAACGGCGCGGGCCGATGCTGGTGGTGCGGCGCTCGCCGGCGAGGCGCTACCGGCGAGTGCTCGCGCCGGTGGATTTTTCCGCGCACGCGCCGCAGGTGCTGGCGCAGGCGGCCTCGATCGCCCCCACCGCACGGATCGAACTGCTGCATGCGTTCGAGCTTCCGTTCGAGGGCAAGCTGCGCTCGGCCGGAGTGACCATCGCCGAGATCCACCACTCGAGGCAGCAGGCACGCGCGCAGGCGGTCGAGCGCCTGGCCAGCCTCGTCGCCGCGTCGGGCCTCGAGCCGACGCGCGTGCATCGCCGGATCGAGCACGGCTATGCGCCGCGCGTCATCGTCGAGGCGGCGCGCGAATCGCAGGCCGACCTGATCGTGATCGGCAAGCACGGCGAGTCGGTCATGGAAGACCTGCTGCTCGGCAGCGTGACGCTGCACGTGCTCGGCGAGGTCCGTTGCGACGTGCTGGTCGTGAGCGCGCCGCAGCCGCCGCGGCGCGCGGCGCGCCAGCGCAGCTGAACGCTCTTCAGTCTTCGAACGGCAGGCCGACGTAGTTCTCGGCCAGCGAAGTGGAGGCGGCTTCCGAGCCGACCAGGTAGGCCAGTTCGGTCTCCTGGATCTTCTGGCCGAACTCGCCGGTGTCGGGGAAGCGGTGCAGCATCGAGGTCATCCACCAGGAGAAGCGCACCGCCTTCCAGACGCGCCGCAGGCACTTGCCGGAATAGGCGTCGATCTCCTTCATCGAGCCGCTGCGATAGTGGTCGATCAGCGCGCGTGAAAGGTAGCGCACGTCGCTCGCGGCGAGGTTCAGCCCCTTGGCGCCGGTGGGCGGCACGATGTGCGCGGCGTCACCCGCCAGCAGCAGGCGGCCGAAGCGCATCGGCTCGGCGACGTAGCTGCGCAGCGGCGCGATGCTCTTCTCGATCGACGGCCCGGTGACGATCGTCGCGGCGGCCTGCGTGTCGAGGCGGCGCTTCAGCTCTTCCCAGAAGCGCTCGTCGGGCCAGTTTTCGATCCTCTCGTCGAGCGGCACCTGGACGTAGTAACGGCTGCGGGTACGCGAGCGCATGCTGCACAGCGCGAAGCCGCGCGGGTGGTTCACGTAGATCAGTTCGTGCGAGACGGGCGGCACGTCGGCGAGGATGCCCAGCCAGCCGAACGGATAGACACGCTCGTAGTGCTTCACCACGTTCGCCGGCAGGCTCTCGCGGCACACGCCGTGAAAGCCGTCGCAGCCGGCGATGAAGTCGCAGGCGATCTCGTGGTCCACGCCGTTCTTGCGGTAGCGCACGAGCGGCGAGTCGGTGTCGAAGCCGTGGATGCTCACGTCCTCGGCTTCGTAGACGGTGGTGGCGCCGGCGGCCGCGCGCGCGTCCATCAGGTCGCGCGTGACCTCGGTCTGGCCGTAGACGGTGACGTGCTTGCCGCCGGTGAGCCCGGCCATGTCGATGCGGTGGCGCTCACCGTCGAAGCACAGTTCGAGGCCGCCGTGCACCAGCCCCTCGGCGTGCAGCCGCTGGCCCACGCCGGCCTCGTCGAGCAGGTCGACCGCCCCCTGTTCGAGCACGCCGGCGCGGATGCGGCCGAGCACGTAGTCGCCGCTCTTGCGTTCCAGGATGATCGCGTCGATGCCGGCGCGATGCAGCAACTGGCCCAGCAGCAGGCCCGACGGCCCGGCACCGATGATCGCGACCTGCACCCGCATGGCGTTCCTCCGTCGGTTCGATGGTCGCAAGTGTAAGTCGTGCGGTCGGCGATAATGGCGAATCGGCCGCAATGACCCTTTCCCGGAGTCCGATGTCGCTCGTCTACCTGGTCCGCCATGCGCAGGCTTCGTTCGGAGCGCAGCACTACGATCGCCTGTCCGAACTGGGGCGCCAGCAGGCGCGCTGGCTCGGCGGTTATTTCGCCGAGCGCGGGCTGCAATTCGCGCGCGTGATGGCGGGAACGCTCGCCCGCCAGCAGGACACGGCGCGCGAGGTGCTGGCGGCGATGGGCGCCGATGCCAGCGGAGTGCTCACCCACGCGGGGCTCGACGAGTACCACGGGGAAGCGCTCTACGCGGCATGGTCGGGGGGCGCCGATCCGCGCGAGCACCAGCGCGCCGACCACCGCGACTATTGGCGCACGTTCAGGACGGCGATGCAGGCGTGGTCGGAAGACCGCCTCGCCGGCGTGCCCGAGAGCTGGCAGGCGTTCGGCGAGCGGGTGCGCGCCGGTCTCGACGAGGCGGTGCGCGACACCTCCCGCGACGACCTGGTGCTGGTGGTGAGTTCGGGAGGCGCGATCGGGCGCGCGCTCGCCGACATTGCCGGTGCGCCCGCGCGCACCGCGATCGAGCTGAACCTTCAGTGCCGCAACAGCGGCTTCTGCGAACTGATCGCGGGCTCGGGCGGCACGCTGCGGTTGCTCAGCTTCAACAACGTGCCGCACCTGGAGTCGCCGGCGCGCCGCCAGGCGATCACTTTCGCCTGAGCGGCGGCGCGCGTGTGCCCAGTCGGCCTCAGTCGGCCTTCGCCGGAGCTTCCCGCATGCACTTCTTGACGAAGCTGGTCTTCGCCGCGCCGCGCAGCTTCTTCTCGGCAGCTGCGGCTTCGCACGCGGGCGCGGCGTCTTTCTCGCACTTCTTGATGAAACTCGTGCGCGCAGCACCATGCAGCTTCTTCTCGTCGGCACGATCGGTGCAGGTGGGGCCGGCGGCGAACGCCGCGGTGACGAACAGCGACAGGCAGGCAGCAGCAACGAACCTGGACATGATGTCTCCCGTGGCGTGCGCGCGTCGCGGTCGCGATGCGCGCGAAAGACTATACCGTGGCGTGTTGCGCCGCGCGGCGGCCGCGATCGGATGTGGCGCCAGGACGACAGGGCAGCCGGCGTGCGCAGGCTGCTGAGGCTCGGCGTCGCGGCAGCGGCGTTGACGGTCTGGGCGCACACGGTGCAGGGACAGACGCCGGCGCCCTCGCGGGTGCGGCAGGCGGACACGGCCGATGCCAGGGCACCGTTCGAGGACAGCATCGCGCAGCGCATGCTCGCCTGTTCGGCCTGTCACGGCGCCCAGGGCCGGGCGACGCGCGAGGGCTACTTCCCGCGCATCGCCGGCAAGCCCGCCGGCTACCTGTTCGAGCAACTGCGCAGCTTCCGCGACGGGCGGCGCGCATATCCGGCCATGGCCGGCCTGCTCGCCAACCTGGGCGACGACTACCTGCGCGAGATCGCCGACCACTTCGCCGGGCTCGACCTGCCGCATCCGGCGCCGCAGGCGCCGCGCCTGCCGCAGTCGATGCTGGCGCGCGGGCGGGCGCTCGTGCTCGAGGGCGACGCTGCGCGCGAACTGCCGGCCTGCGCCGAATGCCACGGACGTGCGCTCACCGGTGCGGCGCCCGCGATTCCGGGCCTGCTGGGCCTGTCGAGCGACTATCTCAACGCGCAGCTCGGTGCCTGGCGCGACGGCCTGCGCCACGCCGCCGAGCCCGACTGCATGGCGCAGGTCGCGCGCCGCCTGCGGCCCGAAGACGTCGCTGCGATCACCGGCTGGCTCGCGGCACAGCCGGTGCCGTCGGGTCCGGTGCCGCAGGCCAGAGCCGGGGTGCGGCTGCCGATGCGCTGCGGCAGCGTCGGCGCCAACGCGCTTTCGGCCGCAGCGCTGCCGACGGGCGATCCCCAGGTCAGCCGTGGCGCTTACCTGGCGCGCGCCGGCAATTGCGCCGGCTGCCACACCGAGCGCGGCGCGGCGCCATACGCGGGCGGACGCGGCGTGGACACGCCGTTCGGCACCGTCTACGCGTCGAATCTCACGCCCGACGACGAGACCGGCCTCGGGCGCTGGAGCGCCGACGATTTCTGGCGCGCGATGCACGACGGGCGCTCGAAGGACGGGCGGGCGCTGTACCCCGCGTTTCCGTATCCGCAGTTCACCCGCGTGACGCGCGAGGATTCCGACGCGCTGTTCGCGTTCCTGCGCAGTCTGCCAGCGGTGCGTCGCGCCGTTCGTCCGCACGCGCTGCGTTTTCCCTATGACCGCCAGATCGTGCTCGAAGCCTGGCGCTGGCTGTTCTTTCGCCCGGCGCCGTTCGTCGCCGATCCGGCGCGTGGCGCCGAGTGGAACCGTGGCGCCTACCTGGTGAACGGGCTCGCGCACTGCGCGGCCTGCCACGGCGCGCGCAACGCTTTCGGTGCCGCGCGCGATTCCGCCCGCTTCGACGGCGAACGGATGCCGCAGCAGGGCTGGTATGCGCCGTCGCTGCACGATGCGCGCCAGGCCAGCGTCGCCGACTGGCCGCTCGGGGAGATCGTCGACCTGCTGCGCACCGGCGCGACCGGGCGCGCCGGTGTCGCCGGGCCGATGGCCGAGGTCGTCGCGCACGGCACGCAGCACCTGAACGAAGCCGATCTGCGCGCGATCGCGGTGTTCCTGAAGGCGCTGCCGGCCGATTCGCCGGGCCGACCGCCGGCCGGGGCGACCGAGCGCGACGCCGCGTGGCTGGCGCGCGGCGCGCGCGGCTACGACACGCATTGCGCGCAGTGCCACGGCGACGAAGGCGAGGGAGTGCCGCGTGCTTACCCGGCGCTCGCCGGAAACCGCGCGGTGACGATGGATCCGCCGGTGAACCTGGTGCGAATCGTCGCGCACGGCGGCTTTGCGCCGGCCACCGCCGCGAATCCGCGTCCGTTCGGCATGCCGCCGTTCACGCAGGTGCTCGACGATGCCGATCTCGCCGCGATCCTGTCGTTCGTGCGCAATGCCTGGGGCAATCGCGGCTCGATCGTGTCGGCGCCCGATGCGAGCCGGCATCGCGGCAGCGCGGGCCAGTGAGCTTGACCCGGATCAGCCGCATCGCGGCGCGACGCGCCAGACTACGAGGGCAGGCCACGAGGCCGGGAGGGCCGTGGATGCCCGGCGACACGACAGGAGCGATCGATTGGAGGAACAGGTCTTGTACCGCGTCGACGAACTCGACGAGGTGGTCGCGCGCATGGCGCGCGAAGTGCAGGCGCTGGTGCCCGATCCGGCGCGGCTGACCGTGGTCGGCATCCTGCGGCGCGGCGCGCCGCTGGCCGATCGTCTGTGCGCGCATCTGCACGAGGCATCGCGCGGTGCACGCATCGCGCGGCTCGACCTCGACATCAAGCGCTACGGCGACGACCTCACGCTGCTGCATCCCGAGACGCGGCTGCGCGAGAGCGCCGGGCAGGCGCCCGATCTGGCCGGCCGCACCGTGCTGCTGGTCGACGACGTGCTCTACGAGGGACACTCGCTGCTGCGCGCGCTGCGCTGGCTCGCCGAGCGCGGAGCCGCCGAGATCCGCACCGCGGTGCTGGTCGACCGGCGCTGCGCGCGGCTTCCGCTGAAGGCCGACGTGGCCGGCGTGATCCTCGAAGTCGCGCCGCTGCAGATCGTCGACGTGCACGTGCCGCCGTACGAGCCGCAATTCGGCATTCACATCAAGCGCCGGGAGAGAGAGCATGTTCAGGAATCGTGAAGACGCTGCGCACCAGCTCGCCGCAGCGCTCGACGCATGGCGTGGCCGGAATCCGCTGGTGCTGGCGATCCCGCGCGGCGCGCTGCCGATGGGCAGGGTGCTCGCCGAAGCGCTCGGGGGCGAGCTCGACGTGGTGCTGGTTCGCAAGATCGGCGCGCGCTGGCAGCCCGAGTTCGCGCTGGCGGCGATCGACGAGAACGGCGAAATGCACTGGACACCCGGAATCGATCCGCAGTCGGCCGATCCGCAATGGCTGGAGCACGAGAGGCATTCGCAGCTCGAACTCCTGCGCGGCCGGCGCGAACGGTATCGCGCCGGCCGGCCGGCGATCGATCCGGCCGGGCGCGTGGTCATCGTCCTCGACGACGGACTTGCGACCGGCTCGACGATGGTTGCCGCGCTGCACGCCACGCGCGCGCGCAAGCCCGAGCGGCTGATCTGCGCCGTGCCGGTGGCGGCGCCCTCGGCGCTCGAGCGCGTGCGGCCCCATGCGGACGAAGTGGTCTGCCTGTCGGCGCCGCCGTCCTTTCACGCGGTCTCGCAGTTCTATCGCGAGTTTCCGCAGGTGGAGGACGACGAGGCGGTGCGCATTCTTGCGCAGGCCCGCGCCGGCGCGGGTCCCGACGCGCCTGCCGCCGGGCGCGGCTGATCGTCTTGCCGCTGTCTATCCGCCCGACGTCGGGCCGGGGTTCGGGGATGCCGGCGCGATCCACTCTTCGCAGCCGCTGCCGCCGTCGGTGCGCGCGCGCGCGAGCACCGGCGCCATCTGCGTGAAGTACAGGCCGAACGCCGCGACCCAGGCCACCCCCGCCACCTGCAGCAGCGCGCCTGCCGGCAGGCCGGGCAGACCGGCGCCGGCTCGCGCCAGCGCCGCGACGACCACCAGTGCCGCACCCGTCGGCACCCAGGCGCGTCGGTCGAGTGGATGCCCCCCGTGGATGCGCCCGGCGATGCTCAGCACCGCGTAGATCGACAGCCCCATCGCGCCCGCGGCGAGCAGGTGGCGTCCGGCACTCGTGCCGAACGCGCCGGTCATCAGTGCGGTGCCGATGGCGGCATAGCCGAGCGCCATCAGCCAGTAGACCGCGTACAGCATCGAGGTCAGCCGCGTGAGCAACGCGCGGCCCACGTGCCAGTCGTTGAGCAGGTTCAGCACCGCGGCCGCGGCGGCGAGTGCGGTCCAGGCGGCCACCGGAGACTGCGGGGCGACGAACTCCACCGTCGTGTGCAGCGCGATCGCGAAGATCGCGAAGTTGCGCCGCGGCGGCCGGGCGCGGTATTCGGGCGCATCGGGGTCGGACAGCGCGCGCCGTTCGTCGAGCGCATCGTTGACGATGCGCATCGACACGCGGCTCATCGCGACGACGATCAGCACCATCATCGCGCCGATTCCCGCGTAGGCCCAGCGCAGCGGATCGACGCCGCGCAGCACGTCCAGATGGTAGCCGGCGGCGATCGCGGCGATCGCGAGCAGGCCCCAGAAAAAACCGGTGTGGCGGCGCTCCGGATCGGCCATCAGGCGGCTCCCGACCAGCGCAGGCAGCGACGCGGCGAACGCGGTTTCGAGTACGGCGGCCGGCCATGGGCCGAGCAGGCCCGATGCCCAGAACGCTGCACGGGCAGCGAGCCAGCCGGCAGCGATCGCGATCGCCACCCGCGGCCCGAAGGCCGGCGTGCCGGTGAATTCCGGCACCGAGGTCGCCACGAAGCCCGCAACCGCGGCCAGCCCGAAGCCGAACACCATCTCGTGCGCGTGCCAGGCGATCGGGCCACCGGGGACCGCGGGCACCACGAACCCGAACGCGAGGAAGGCCGACCAGAGCGCGAGTCCGATCGACGCAAAGCCGGCCGTGGCGAGGAACATCGGCCGCAAGGTACAGCTGAACAGCGGATGCGCGGCCAGGCGCCCGAGGATGCCTTCGCTCGCGCGCATGCGGGCCTCGCTCAGCATCGGCCCGCGGTGCGTCCGAGGGGGACGACCGCAGCCATCGGCCGGGCCGGCACGAGTTCGGCCAGCTCTTCGATGCCGGGCCCGGGCGCGTCGGCCGAGCGCGCGGGCAGGCCGAAACTCGCGCGCACCACCGCCTGCTGCATCAGTCGCGCGGTGTTGCGGTGGATCCAGGCTTCGTCGCGCCGCCCGGGCGCGAGAGCGAGCGTGAAGCGCCCCACGACGCGGCCCGGGCGCGGCGCCATCACCAGGATCTCGTCGGAGAGCCGCACCGCTTCCATCAGGTCGTGCGTGATCATCAGCACGCCCATGCGGCGCGCCGCCAGGTGCGCCAGCAACAGCCGGTAGAGCTCCTCGCGCAGCCCGACGTCGAGCGCGGAGAACGGTTCGTCGAGCAGCAGCAGCTGCGGTTCGAGCACCAGCGCGCGCGCGAGCGACACGCGGCTCTGCATGCCGCCCGAGAGCTGGTGCGGGAAGCGGTCGAGATCGACCGCCGACAGCCCGAGGCGCAGGGCGAGCTCGTGCGCGCGGCGCTCGCGCTCGGCGCGCGCCATGCCCACCGCGGCAAGGCCCAGCGCGATGTTGTCGAGCGCCGTCTTCCACGGCAGCAGGCGCGGCTGCTGGAACATGAAGGCCTGGCTGGAGAAGCCGTTGTCGATCGAGCCTTCGCGCACGTGCAGCAGGCCGGCGCACAGGTGCAGCAACGTGGTCTTGCCGCAGCCGGAGGGGCCCACCAGCGCCACGATCTGCCCGGCCTCGAGGTCGAGGTCGACGCCGTCGAGCACTTCGTGGCGCGCGAACGCGTGGTGCAGTTTCCTCACCCGCAGGGCCGGTGCGCTCACTGGTCGACCTCCGAAGCGGCGTGGGGCTCGCGCCAGCGCTCGACTTCGCGCTTGACCGGTTCGAGCAGCAGGTACTCGACTGCCAGCAGCAGCCCGACCACCGCCGAGATCCAGGCCATCGTGGCCGCGGTGTCGAGCTGCGAGCGCGACACCGCGAGCGCGGCGCCCACGCCATCCTGCGTGGACAGCAGCTCGGCCATCACCACCACTTTCCACGACATGCCGAGCGCGGCGATCCAGGCGGGGAACAGGTAGGAGACCACGTGCGGCAGGTAGACGTCGAAGAACATCATGCGTCGTGGAAGCCGGAACGACTCCGCCATCGTCCTGAGCTGGTTGTCGAGCGTGCGCGTTCCCTGCAGCGCGCCGACGAACACGATCGGGAAGCTGGCGACGAACACGGTGAACACCGGTGTGCCGTCACTCGCGCCGAACCACAGCATCGCCAGCACCAGCCATGCGATCGGCGGGGTGCCCATCAGCACGGTGACCACCGGCCGCGACATCGCCGAAGCGGTCATCGACACGCCTGCGGCCAGCCCGAGCGCGCTGCCTGCGATCACCGACAGTGCGAAGCCCGCCAGCGCGCGGCGCGCGGTGGCTTCGAGCTCCGGCCAGGCTGCGCCGCTCGTGACCAGTGCATGCAGCGTCTGGAACGCCGAGCGCGGATCGGGCAGCACCAGTGGCCCGTAGATCGCCGCGATCGCCTCCCAGACGGCCACCAGCATCAGCAGGCTGGCGACCGCGCCCCAGCCGCTCCAGAGGTAGGCCGGCAGTCCGGCGATCCAGGTGCCCAGCAGCTTCATCGCGATCCGCGCGACGGCGCAGCCAGGCGCGCGTAGAAGTCGTCGGGAGGCAGGCGCCCGCCGAGCAACGCCGGGTTCTTCTTCAGCAGCAGGCCGAACAGGAACTCGAGTTCGGCGCGCGCCTCGGCGGCGGGCACCGCGCGCAGGCGGCTCGATGCGATCGAGTCGGCAACCGCTTCGGGCAGCAGTGCGTCGATGTGCCGGGCGACCATCCGGCCGCACTCCTGCGCATCGGTGTTGCACCAGTCGAGCGCCTGCGCATACGCGCCCGCGATGCGCGCAACCAGGTCGGGGCGGTCCATCACGCTCGCCATCACCGCGATGCCGGCCTGCGGAATGCGCGGATCGCGCCCCAATGCGCGTCCCCACTCGGCCTGCAGGTCGATTGCGCGATGCAGCTCGGGTGCGACCAGGCTGAGCGGAAACGAGCCGGTCTTGCGCAGCGCCATCGAGACTGCCGGCTCGGCGAGCAGCGCGTTCTCGACGCGGCGCGTCACGAGCAGCTGCATCGCGTCGATCGGCGTGGCGACGTAGCGCAGCCGAAGGTCCCTGCGCAGGTCGATGCCTTCGCGTTCGGCGACCAGGCCGAACAGGATGTCGGGCATGTCGCCGCGGAACGGCATCGCGATTTCGTGCCCGCGCAGGTCGGCCAGGCGCCTCACCGACGGATCGCGCGAGACGACCCACAGCAGGCCCCAGGTCGACACGTTCAGCAGGCGCAGTTTCGCGCCGCGGTTGTAGAGGTTCGCGGCGACGTTGACCGGCATCGCGAGCACGTCGGCCTTGCCTTCGAGCGCCATCACGCGCAACTGGTCGGGATCGCGCCACGAGACGAACTCCACTTTTTCGGCCAGGTCTGCGAGCGTGTCCGACTCGGCCATGCGGATCAGCGGGTTCGAGACCGATGCGAACGGGCCGGCGAGCAGCAGCCGCGGCAGCTTCGGCTCGGGCGGGGCAGTGGTCGCGCCAACGCCCGGCACGACAGCCAGCGCGGTCAGTGCCGTCAGCAGGCTGCGACGTGCGGGCTGTGACGGACCGCGCATCAGAAGCTCCCGTTCAGGCCGAGGATCAGGCCGCGTCCCGGCGCGGGCAGCTCGCGTCCGGAAATCCCTTCGACGAGGTGCTCATGGTAGCGCCGGTCGAACAGGTTCACCAGGCGCAGGTCGAGGCTCGAGCGCTGCATCGGGCCGAGCTTGCCGAAGCGCCAGCCGAAGCGAAGGTCGGCGGTGACGAACCCCGGGGTCGGATCCTCGGTGCCCGTCGAGAAGCGTGTCGCGACCCGGTTCTGCCGTGCCACGGCCCGCAGTTGCGCGCGCCAGTGAAAGCCGCGCTCGGCGGGCTGGCCGATGCCGACGCGCACTTCGGGCGGCGGCATCTGGTAGAGCGGCTCGTCGTCCTGGCGATTCGTGCCGCGCAGCCAGGTGAAGGCGGCGTCGCCGACCAGTCTGCCGATCGGTGCCCTGATGCTGCCCTCGATGCCGTAGATCACGGCCCGGTCGAGGTTCTCGGTACGCTTGACCGGCAGGCCCGTCGCGGGTTGCACCGCGCCGGTGACGCGTCCCGCGATGTAGTCGTCGATGCGCGTGTGGAACGCAGCCAGGCCGTATTCGAGCGTGGCGTCGCGGCCCTTGACCCCGAGTTCGACGCTGGTCGAGCGCTCGGGTTCGAGCTGCGGATTGCCGATGTGGTAGTAGCCATCGCCGCGCGCCGCATCCTCGAAACGCTCGCGCATGTCGGCCGCCCGATAACCGCGGCCGACGTTGGCGTAGACGCTCGCCCGCTCGGACAGTGCGCGGGTCGCGCCCAGCGACCAGGACAGCGTCGTGTCCCGGTGATCGAGACCGGTGGTCTGCGCGGCCGGGCCTGCGCCCTTGCTCGCGGCGTCGCCCGCGACCCGGTCGAGTCGCGCGCCGGCCACCACGCGCGTGCCGCCGAGATCGATCTCGTCCTGCACGAACACCCCGGAGGAGCGCAGGACGCCGCGGTCGAACGGGTCGTTGCGCAGGTTGTTGTCGAACAGCGGGGGGTTGTTGTCGATGTAGCGCTCGGGGTCTGCGCGCATGCGCCAGGATTCCGCGCCGAGCGTGAGCAGATGCCGGTCTCCCGCGGGCACGAGGTACTTCGCCCGCAGCCCGTCGGTGGCGAAGGTGACATCGTTGCGTACATAGTCGCGGCCGATCGCCGCCGAGTATGCGCGGATCTGCCGGAAGACCTCCTGTCGATACAGGTCCGCTTCGAGCCTGCCGGGACCGAGTATGGTTTCGATGCCGGTCTCGAACAGGTCGCGGCGCTGCTCGGGTGAGTGGATCGTCACCGTGCCCAGCGGGGGCGGGATGCCCGCGCCGCCGGGTTGCCCGCCGGTGCGCGCCGAGCCCGGATACCAGACGTCGTGATCGGCGTGGCGCTGCAGGTTCAGCTTCAGGCTGGTGCGACTCGATAGTCGATAGCGGTACTTGGCAAGCAGCGTGTCCGAGCGGTAACCGGTGTCCGTTTCGCGCCCGTCCGGGCTGCGGTAATCGCCGGCGTCGCGCGCGGCCGCGCCGAGCACGAGCGCATGCTCGGCATTCGAACGCTGCAGCAGCAGCGCTCCCGAGAGGCTGCGATCGTTGCTGCCGGCGCCCAGCCCGATTCGGCCCCCGATCGCCGGTTGCGCCGTGAAGCGGGGCTCCGGCGTGAGCAGGTTGACCACGCCCCCCAGCGCGCCGCTGCCGTACAGCACCGAACCGGGCCCCTTGACGACTTCGGCGCGCTCGAGCAGGCCGAGGTCGAGGAACGAAGCGATCGCGCCCTGCGGTTGCGCGGAGTTGACGCGCACGCCGTCGACCAGAACGACCACGCTCTCTTTCTTCAGGCCGCGCAGCACCGGATTCTGGCCCCAGGCGCCGTCCGATTGCACCGCGAGGCCCGGTTCGCCGCGAAACATCTCGCCCACCGGCGCCGCGGCCGATGCCCGCTGCGGCGACAGGATTTCGACCGCCTGCGGCGTGTCGATCGGATCGACCGCGCGCCCGGTTGCGGTGACCACCACTGCATCGAGCCGGGGCTGGGCCTGCGACGAAGGGGCGAGCAAGGCGGTTGCACCGCCGACGAAAATGATGAGCAGGTATCGCAAGTCCGGGTCCTGGTGCAAGAGACGGATTCGTCGTGCGAGGCGTGCCACTCCACGGTAGCCCGGTCGCTCCAACGGCAATTCTAAACGAAAACGCGAAGAATTCTCATTTAATTTGCATCAAGCCGGAGGCACTCGGCGTGCGGCGCATGCACGGCCGAACGCTTCAGCGCACCGGCAGCGGCAGGCGGGCCTGCACCCGCAGGCCGCCCAGCGCGTCCGAGCGGCGATAGCGGATCGAGCCGCCGTATTGCGCGACGATGTCGGCGGCGATCGCCAGGCCCAGCCCGTGGCCGGGCTGCTGCTCGTCGATGCGCATGCCGGCGGTGCCGAGTTGCGCGAGCATCTCGTCGGGCACGCCGGAACCGTCGTCCTCGACGCTGAACTCCAGCGCATCGGCGGCCGGCCCGGCAGGCAGGACCGAGACGCGGACGCGGTGGCGCGCCCACTTGCAGGCGTTGTCGAGCAGGTTGCCGAAGAGCTCGAGCAGGTCTTCGCGATCGAGCGCGATGCGCCGCTCCTGTACGTCGCGCTCGATCGCGATGCCGCGATCGCGGTGCAGCTGCTGCAGCACGTCCGCGAGCGCGCCGAGCAGTGCGCGGATCTCCACCGGTTCGCCCGGCGTGCTGCCGCCGGCCAGGCGCGCGCGCCGCAGTTCGCGCTCGATCGTCGCACGCATCGCCTCGACCTGGGCGTGCATCGACGCGGCGGCGCCTGCCTCGCCGCGCCCGGCCAGGTCGTCGGCCTGCTGCGAGAGCACCGCCAGCGGTGTCTTCAGCGCGTGCGAGAGGTTGCCCACCGCGTGCCGTATCCGCCCCAGGCGCTGTGCGTGGTGGCGCGCCAGCCGGTCGATCGCATCGAGCATCGGCTGCACTTCGGAGGGCGCGGCGCGCACGGGCGAGCCGGGCGCGCCGGCGAGCGGCTCGCCGCGCTCGATGCGCCGGCAGGTGGCGACCGCGTCGTCGAGCGGCGCGAGTCCGTGCACCAGCAGCCCGCGCTGCAAGGCGAGCAGGGCGAGCAGGGCCAGCGCGACACCGATCATCAGCCGCCAGCGAAAGCGCGCGATCGCGTCGTCGATCGCCGAGACGTCTTCCGCGACGGCGACCGTGATGCCGGCGTCGGCGCCCGGAAAGCGCTTGGCGAACACCAGCAGCGTCTGGCCTGCCGGGCCGGAAACGCGCCGGGTCGATCCGGCCTGCGCATCGGCAGGCATCGCCAGGTCTTCGTCCCACAGCGAGCGCGAGCGGATGACCTCGGCGCCCACGCGGATCACGAAATAGTGCCCCGACAGCGGCAGCCGGTACTCGTTGCCCGCCGCCTCCTGGGCCGCCGCCTCGGCGTCGGGCGCATCGAGCACGCGCGCGTACAGCAGGTCGGCATCGTGGCGCAGCCGCGAGCCGACGAAGTCCTCGACCAGCCGCCGGGGGAAATCCTGCAGTCCGAAAGCGAGGATGCCGGCCGCGGCGAGCAGCACCAGCGACAGTGCCAGCGAGAGCCGGTTGCGCAGCGACTTCACGGGCGGCCGATGAAGACGTAGCCCTGGCCGCGCCGCGTCTCGATGCGCCCGGCGCCCAGCAGCGTGCGCAGGCGACGCACGTAGACCTCGATCACGTTGCTGTCGCGCTCGGCGTCGTAGTCGTAGACGTGCTCGGACAGCCTGGTCTTGGACAGCACTTCGTCCGGATGGCGCATGAAGTAGCGCAGCAGCCGGAATTCGGTGCCGGTGAGCGGCTGCTCGCGGCCATCCGCGTCGATCAGGCACTGGCGGGCCTCGTCGAGCCGCCAGTGGCCGGCGCGCAACTCGGTGGCCTGCACCGGCGCGGCGCGGCGCAGCAGTGCCTGCACGCGCGCGAGCAGTTCCTCGAGGTGAAACGGCTTGCCGAGGTAATCGTCGGCACCCGCCTGCAGGCCTTCGACGCGCTCGCTCCAGCCGTCGCGCGCGGTGAGGATCAGCACCGGGACCGTGTTGCCGGCCGCGCGCCATTCGCGCAGCAACGCCAGCCCCGCCTTGCACGGCAGGCCGAGGTCGAGGACGACCGCGTCGTAGGGCTCGGTGCTGCCCAGGTGTGCGGCTTCGACGCCGTCGGCGGCGACATCGACCGCGTAGCCCGCATCGGCCAGCCGCGTGCGCAACCGGTCGGCGAGCGCGGCGTCGTCCTCGGCGATCAGCAGGCGCACCCGTTCACCGTGTCTTGCGCCGCAGCAACTCGCCGCTGCCCGCGTCGAGTTCGAGCTTGTGCACCCTGTCGGAGTCGTCGATCACCTTGACCTCGTAGACGTAGCGACCGTCTTCGCGCTCGAGTTCGACTTCCACGATCTGACCGGGCTGCGCGCCCCGGGCGCGGCCGAGGATGTCCTCGATCGACAGGATCTTGCCACTTTCGCGCAGTTGGCGGGCCTCCTGCTGGCGTACGCGGTCGCTGGCCGAGGCGGGCATGGCGACCAGGGCGCTGCCGGCGAGCGCGGCGGCGGTTGCGGCGGCAGCGAACAGATGGCGTGCTTTCATGATGCGACTCCCGTGGAGCGATGATGCCGATGACGGCTACGAGCGGGAGTATCGGCGCGGCGTGCTGAACCGAAGCTGAATCAGCGCAGGAAGAACAGTGCGCTCATCACGAGTCCGGTTGCGACGATGGCCGCACGCAGCACCGCCGGCGCGACGCGTCGCGCCGCGCGCGCGCCCAGGTAGCCGCCGGCGGTGGCCGCGACCATCATCGCGAGCGCGTGCGGCCACAGCACCAGGCCGCCCCAGGCGTAGACCACGACCGCGATCGCGGTGAGCAGCGCCGAGACCAGGTTCTTCAGCCCGTTCATCGCATTCAGGTTGGACTGGCCGAGCAGGCCGAAGAGGGCCAGCAGCAGGATGCCCAGGCCGCCGTTGAAGTAGCCGCCGTAGGCCGCGACGGCGAGCACGCCGACGATCGATCGCGCCGCTCCGGCCGGCGCAGCGCCGCTGCCTCCGGCGCGCCGCATCAGCCACGGTCCGGCGGCGAATACCGCCGTGGCGGCGAGCAGCAGCCAGGGCACCAGCCGGCGGAATGCCGCGTCGCCGGTGAGCAGCAGCAGCGCCGCGCCGAGCGCGCCACCGATGAGGCTCACGCCCGCGAGCATGCGCATCGACAGCCCGGGCGGCGCCTGCATGTCGGAGCGAAAGCCCAGCGCGCCGGACAGGTAGCCGGGCAGCAGCGCGACGGTACCGGTGGCGTTCGCGACGACCGCCGGCACGCCGGTGAACACCAGCGCCGGCAGCGTGAGAAAGCTGCCGCCGCCGGCGACGGAGTTGAGCGCGCCGGCGACGAAAGCGGCAGCGAGCAGCAGCGCTGCGTGCAACGGATCGGACACGGAACGAGCGGTCTGTCGGGGTCGGGACTGCGATCGTCACTGCGCCGATCGGCGCACTGTTCAGCCGGCCTTCACCTTGATCTGCTTGCCGCTCCTGCGGGTGCCGGCCTTCTTCGGCAGCGTGACCCGCAACACACCCTTGGCGAAACTCGCTTCGATCCGCTCGGTGTCGACGTCGTCGGGCAGCCGGAAGCGGCGCTCGAACGATCCGAAGCGGCGCTCGCGCAGGTGGTAGTCCTTCTTCTTCTCTTCCTTGTCTTCCTGCTTCTGGCCCTTGACCGTGAGCGCGTTGTCGGCCACGGTCACCTCGATGTCCTTTTCGTCCATGCCCGGAATTTCCGCGGTCACCTCGTAGGCGGCCTCCTTTTCGGCGATGTCCACCGCGGGGGCCGACATCCAGGGCATTTCGCGGCGCATGAACGGCTCGATGTCGATCAGCGGGCGCCCGAAAGCCGGGCGCCAGAAGTCGCGCCCGAAGTCTTCGAACAGGCGGTCGACCTCGCGGCGCAGGCTCTCGAACGGGCGCCAGAGCTGCAGGCCCGAGGACTGCGCCTGCGGCGCGGGCGTGGCTGCTTCGGCCGCTTCCCTGGCGGCCTTGACCGGAACTTTCGATGCGGATCGAGCCATCTGAGCGACCTCCAGTCGGGGTTGTCGGGTGCGCAAAAATTGTCGCCGCCGCAGCCGCGGCCGCGTTGACTTCGGTCAAGCCGATGTAGTGCGTTTGAAGTATTCATTACGCATCGCAACGAGGCAGGTTCCGTCCGGGTATTCGTCAGGCATGGCACACAAGAGGGTTCTGTTCCGCTCCGCCGCGCGCGAGAAGGTGCTGCGCGGCGCCACGCAACTCGCCGACGCGGTCCGCGTCACCTTGGGCCCGCGCTCGAAGTCGGTGCTGATCGAGCGCAAGTGGGGCGAGCCGATCGTCTGCAACGACGGCGTGACCATCGCCAAGGAGTTCGACCTCGAAGATCCCGAGGAGAACCTGGGCGCGCGCATGTTGCGCCAGGCCGCGGTGAGAACCGGCGACGTGGTCGGCGACGGAACCAGCACCTCGACCCTTCTCGCGCACGCGATCTTCGCCGACGGCGTGCGCAACGTGGTGGCCGGCGCCAGCGCGGTCGACATCAAGCGCGGTCTCGACCGGGCCTCGCGGCGCGCGATCGAGGCACTGCGCGCGCTGTCCCGTCCGGTGGCCACGCGCACCGAGCGTGCGCAGGTCGCCGCGATCTCGGCGCACAACGACGCCGACATCGGCGAGCTGGTCGCCGAGGCGATCGACAAGGTCGGCAACGAAGGCGTGATCACCGTCGAGGAGTCGAAGACCACCGAGACGGTGCTCGACGTGGTCGAGGGCATGCAGTTCGACCGCGGCTACCAGTCGCCGTATTTCGTCACCAACGCCGAGAACATGGAGGCAGTGCTCGAAGACTGCCTGCTGCTGCTGTGCGACCGCAAGATCGGCGCGCTCGCCGACATGATTCCGCTGCTCGAGAAGGTGGTGAAGGCGGGCCGTCCGCTGCTGGTGGTGGCCGAGGAGCTCGAGGGCGAGGCGCTCGCCACGCTGATCGTCAACCAGGTGCGCGGCGTGCTCCGCAGCTGCGCGGTGAAGGCGCCGGGTTTCGGCGATCGTCGCAAGGCGATGCTGCAGGACATCGCGATCCTCACCGGCGGACAGGTGATCTCCGAGGAACTCGGCCTGAAGCTGGAGAGCACCACCATCGACCAGCTCGGCCGGGCCCGGCGCGTGGTGGTCGACAAGGACAACACCACGATCATCGGCGGAATGGGCGACGCGAAGGCGATCGAGGCGCGCGTCGAGCAGCTGCGTCGCGAGATCGACAAGGCTACCAGCGACTACGACCGCGAAAAGCTTCAGGAACGGGTGGCCAAGCTCGCGGGCGGCGTCGCGGTGATCCGCGTCGGCGCGCCGTCCGAAGCCGAGATGAAGGCCAAGCGCGATGCGCTCGACGACGCGATCAGCGCCACGAAGGCCGCGGTGGCCGAGGGCATCGTTCCGGGCGGCGGGCTCGCGCTGCTGCGCTGCGTGGCGGCCGTGGCCGACGAGGAGACGCAGTGCGAGGGCGACGAGCGCACCGGCGTGCAGATCCTGGAGCGCGCGCTCGAGGCGCCCACGCGCCAGATCGCCGAGAACTCGGCGGTCGACGGCGGCGTGGTGGTTGCGCGGATGCTCGAAGGCGAGGGTAGCTACGGCTTCGACGCCGGGCGCAAGCAGTACGTCGACCTGATGGAGGCGGGCATCATCGATCCCACCAAGGTGGTGCGCATCGCGCTCGAGAACGCCGTGTCGGTGGCCAGCGTGCTGCTGCTCACCGAGGCGACGATGACCGAGGTTCCGGAACCGAAGCCGGCGCGCGGCGCCGAGCCGGAAATGCCGATGTAGCACGCGAATCGATGCCCCTGCTGGCGGCGTGCCATCTTCGTCGCGCAGGCGCGCTCTTCCTTAGCATCGGGGCCCGCTTCCGTCCGCACAGGGCACCGCCATGTCGTCCGCTCGTCCCGCGCCCGCCGTCCCCGCGTTCTACGCCGACGCGCCGGCAATCCTGGTCCACGATGGGCTCGCCGCGTTCCTCGGCGCCGCCGAGGGCGGGATCGTCGAATACCGGTATGCCGACGCAGTGAAGCTGGCCGGGCATTCGTGCCCCACCGTAGCCGGCAGCTTCATGATGGCGCGTGCGGCACTGCGCGCGCTCTACCCCGATCCGGACGAGTTGCCCGAGCGCGGCGAGATCCGCGTCGACTGCCGCGACGCGCGCGACGCCGGGGTGACCGGCGTGATCGCGTCGGTGCTGGGGCTGCTGACGGGCGCGGCCGGCGACGGCGGATTTCGCGGCCTGGCCGGGCGCTTCGTGCGGCGCGACCGGCTGTTCTTCGAGCAGCCGCTCGCCAGCGGCGACGTGCGCTTCACGCGGCTCGACGACGGCCGCGCGATCGAGGCGGCCACGCGCCTGGAACGGGTGCCGGGGGATCCGCGCACCTCCTGGGCGATGTCGCGCTGCCTCGGCGGACAGGCCTCGCCCGAGGAGGCCGAGCTGTTTCGCCAGCTGTGGCAGGATCGCGTCCGCCGCATCCTGGTCGAGCACGCCGACGACCCCGACCTGGTCGAGATTCACCCGGTCTAGCCCGGCCCGCGCCCCTGCCGGTCACCACGTCACGGTTGACAGAAACAGTACCAAAACAGTACTGTTTCATCCGTGCTGGCGTCATCGCTGCGACGCCAGGGGAGACCGCAAGCAATGCTTCGGATCAGCAGACTCGCCGATTACGGCACGATGGTGATGAGCCAGATGGCAAGCGATCCAGACCGGCTGTTCAGCGCCAACGACCTCGCGATCACGCTCGGTCTGGGGCGCGCGACGGTCAGCAAGGTGCTCAAGAGTCTCGCGCGTCGCGACCTGGTGGTGAGCGTGCGCGGGCTGCACGGCGGCTATTCGCTGGCGCGCCCGCCCCGGCAGATCACGGTCGCCGACGTGGTCGACGCGCTGGAAGACCAGCCGTTCGGACTCACCGAGTGCAGCACCACCGCGGGCAACTGCGACATCGAGACCAGCTGCCAGATGCGCACCAACTGGCAGAAGATCAGCCTGATCGTGCGCCGCGCGCTCGAAGGCGTCACGCTGGCCGACATGGTCCGCCAGGCCCCGGCCGAGCAGCCGATCGCGCTGCACCGCTCGCGCACGGCCTCCGACCGACCGATCCCCGCGCAGCCGACCGGCTCGGCCCAATGACAGGAAACCCCAGAGCATGAACGCAGTCACCAACAAGCTCGACACGTTCCTCGACCGCGAGTACGAGGCCGGCTTCGTCACCGAGGTCGAGAGCGACTCGATTCCGAAGGGCCTGTCCGAAGACACGATCCGCCTGATTTCCGAGCGCAAGCAGGAGCCCGCGTTCATGCTCGAGTGGCGGCTGCAGGCGTACCGGCGCTGGGTCACGATGCCGCACCCCGAGTGGGCGCAGGTGCATTACCCGCCGATCGACTTCCAGGACATCGTCTACTACTCGGCGCCCAAGAAGAAGAAAGACGGCCCGAAGAGCCTCGACGAAGTCGATCCCGAACTGCTGCGCACCTACGAGAAGCTCGGCGTGCCGCTGCACGAGCGCGCGCGCCTGGCCGGCGTGGCGGTCGACGCGGTGTTCGACTCGGTATCGGTGGCCACCACTTTCAAGAAGCAGCTGGCCGAGCACGGCATCATCTTCTGCTCGCTCTCCGAGGCGGTGAAGGAGCACCCCGAGCTGGTGAAGAAATACCTCGGCTCGGTGGTGCCGCAGGGCGACAACTTCTACGCGGCGCTGAACTCGGCGGTGTTCTCCGACGGCTCGTTCGTCTACATCCCGAAGGGCGTCAAGTGCCCGATGGAGCTGTCCACCTATTTCCGCATCAACGCGCGCGACACCGGCCAGTTCGAGCGCACGCTGATCGTCGCCGACGAGGGCGCGTCGGTGAGCTACCTCGAGGGCTGCACCGCGCCGATGCGCGACGAGAACCAGCTGCACGCGGCGGTGGTCGAGCTGGTCGCGATGGACGACGCGCACATCAAGTACTCCACCGTGCAGAACTGGTACCCCGGCGACAAGGACGGCGTCGGCGGCATCTACAACTTCGTCACCAAGCGCGGCGACTGCCGCGGTGCGCGTTCGCGCATCTCCTGGACCCAGGTCGAGACCGGCTCGGCGATCACCTGGAAGTACCCGAGCGTGGTGCTGCGCGGCGACGACTCGGTGGGCGAGTTCCACTCGGTGGCGCTGTCGAACCACCGGCAGCAGGCCGACACCGGCACGAAGATGATCCACCTCGGCCGCAACACGCGCAGCACGATCCTCTCCAAGGGCATCTCGGCCGGCCACGGCAGCAACACCTACCGCGGCCTGGTGCGCATCAGCCCGAAGGCGGCGGGCGCACGCAACTTCACGCAGTGCGACTCGCTGCTGATCGGCGACAAGTGCGCGGCGCACACTTTCCCCACGATGGAGGTGCGGCATCCGTCGGCGCAGGTCGAGCACGAGGCGACCACCTCGCGCATCGGGGAAGACCAGTTGTTCTACGCGATGCAGCGTGGCCTGTCGGCCGAGGACGCGGTGTCGATGATCGTCAGCGGCTTCTGCCGCGAGGTGTTCAAGGAATTGCCGATGGAGTTCGCGGTCGAGGCACAGAACCTGCTCGGCGTGAGCCTCGAAGGCAGCATCGGCTGAAGAGGAAAGACGACATGCTCCAGATCAAAGACCTGCACGCCTCGGTCGACGGCAAGCAGATCCTGCGCGGCCTGGACCTCGAGGTGAAGTCGGGCGAGGTGCACGCAATCATGGGGCCCAACGGCTCCGGCAAGAGCACGCTCGCGCAGGTGCTCGCCGGCCGCGACAGCTACACCGTCGACGCCGGCAGCGTCGCCTGGGACGGCAAGGACCTGCTCGCGCTGCCCGCCGAAGAGCGCGCGCGCGAAGGGCTGTTCCTCGCGTTCCAGTACCCGGTGGAGATTCCGGGCGTCTCGAACGCCTATTTCCTGAAAGCGGCGGTCAACGCGGTGCGCCGCCACCGCAAGCTGCCCGAGCTCGATGCGATGGACTTCCTCAAGCGCGTGAAGGCCGAGATGAAGGCCGTGGGCATGCGCGAGGAGTTTCTCTACCGTTCGGTGAACGAGGGTTTCTCGGGCGGCGAGAAGAAGCGCAACGAAGTGCTGCAGATGGCGCTCCTCGAGCCGAAGCTGGCGGTGCTCGACGAGACCGATTCGGGGCTCGACATCGACGCGCTGCGCGTCGTCGCCGACGGCGTGAACCGGCTGCGCAGCCCCGAGCGCTCGATGCTCGTGATCACGCACTATCAGCGGCTGCTCGACTACATCGTGCCCGACAAGGTGCACGTGCTCTCGGCCGGGCGCATCGTGCACTCGGGTGGGCCGGAACTCGCGCTCGAACTCGAGCAGCGCGGCTACGCCTGGGTGGCCGAGACGCCGAAAGCGCCGGCCGCGGCCGCCAGGGGCCAGGCGGGGCCGGCCGGCGCCGCCGTGGGCGAGGCTGCGCGATGAGCGACATCGACACCTGGCTCGCGAGCTTCCGCACCCGGGCCGCGACACTGTCGGGCGCCCGCCTGCCGTGGCTGGCGGCGGTGCGCCAGCGCGCGATCGAGCGCTTCGCCGACGAGGGCTGGCCCACCAGCCGGATCGAGGCTTTCAGGCACACTTCGCTGGCCTTTCTCGCGCAACAGCGTTTCGTCGCCGCGCAGCCTGCCGACGCGACGGCCGCGGCGGCGCAGCAGGCGATCGCGCAACTGCGGCGCGACGATCCCGAGGGCCACTGGCTGGTGTTCGTCGACGGCGTATTCGCGCCGGCGCTGTCGGAGCAGGGCGATCTGCCCGCTGGCGCGCAGGTCGGCCCGCTGTCGCAGGCGCTCGCACAGTCGCCCGAGCAGGTCGAGGCGGCGTTCGGCAGCGCCGGCGACGGCGCGAGCCCGGCGGCGCTGAACGCCGCGCTTGCCACCGATGGCGCCTGGGTCTGGCTGCCGCGTGCGAGCGCGGTCGAGTTGCCGATCCACCTGGTCTTCCTGACGGCCACCGGGGGTGGTGCCTGCCATCCGCGCAACCTGATCGTGGCCGAGGCGGGCGCCCAGGCCACCGTGGTCGAGCACTACCTCGCGCTCGCGGGCGACGCGGCCGATGCAGCCACGCTCACCAACGCGGTCACGCGCGTGCAGGCCGGGCCCGACGCGCGCATCACGCACATGAAGCTGCAGCAGGAGTCCGCACAGGCGATCCACCTCGCCACGATCGACGCGGCGCAGGCGCGGGGTTCGACTTTCGACTCGCACTCGCTGTCGTTCGGCGCGCGGCTGGCGCGCAACGACATCGTCACCCGCTTCGACGGCGAGGGCTGCGAGACGCTGCTCAACGGCCTCTTCCACGTCGACGGGCGCCGCCACGTCGACCATCACACGCGCATCGAGCACGCGCACCCGCGCGGCACGAGCCGCGAGTTCTACCGCGGCATTCTCGACGGCGCGGCACGCGGCGTGTTCGCCGGCCGGATCGTCGTTGCGCCGGGTGCGATGCGCACCGACGCGCAGCAGCGCACCGACAACCTGCTGCTGTCGCCGCAGGCCGAGGCCGATGCGCGGCCCGAGCTCGAGATCTACGCCGACGACGTGAAGTGCGCGCACGGCGCCACTGTCGGCCAGATCGACGAGGCGAGCCTGTTCTACCTGCGCTCGCGCGGGCTGGACGAAGCGCACGCGCGCAACCTGCTCACTTACGCTTTCGCCACGGAGGCGCTGGCGCGCATCGGGCTGGCGCCGCTGCGCCGGCGCGCGGCGGCCTCGATTCGCGTGCGCCTGCCCGGGGGCGAGCTGCTCGGGGAACTGTCATGAACGCGTCGGCCACTGCCCTGCAGGCCCGCGGCGCCGCGGACGCGCCCGCGGCAAGCGCCGCGAAGGGCGCGCTCGTCGCCGCCGAACTCGCCCGCGACTTCCCGATCCTGTCGCGGCCGGTGCGCGGCATGCGGCTCGTCTACCTCGACAACGGCGCCACCACGCAAAAGCCCGAGGTGGTGATCGAGGCCGAGAGTCGCTTCTACCGCGAGTCGAACGCGAACATCCATCGCGGCGTGCACTGGCTGTCGCAGCACGCCACCGATCTCTACGAGCAGGCGCGCGAGCGCGTGCGACGGCTGCTCAACGCGGCCCGCGCCGACGAGATCGTGTTCACCCGCGGCACCACCGAGGCGATCAACCTGGTGGCCGGCAGCTGGGGCCGCGCCAACCTGAAGGCCGGCGACGAGATCGTGCTCACGGCGATGGAGCACCACTCGAACATCGTGCCCTGGCAGCTCGCCTGCGAGCAGACCGGCGCGGTGCTGAAAGTGGTGCCGATCACCGACCGTGGCGAACTGCGGTTCGACGAATTCGAGGCGCTGCTCGGGCCGCGCACGCGCCTGGTGTCGGTGGTGCACGTGTCGAATGCGCTGGGCACGGTGAACCCGGTGGCCCGCATCGTCGAGCGCGCGCACGCGGTCGGCGCGAAAGTGCTGGTCGACGGCGCGCAGGCGGTCGCGCACCAGGCGGTCGACGTGCAGGCGCTGGGCTGTGATTTCTACGCCTTCTCCGGCCACAAGATCTACGGGCCCACCGGCATCGGCGCGCTGTACGCGCGGCGCGAGATCCTCGCCGCGATGCCGCCCTGGCAGGGCGGCGGCGACATGATCCTCACGGTGAGCTTCGAGCGCAGCACCTGGGCCGACGCGCCGCAGCGCTTCGAGGCCGGCACGCCGAACATCGCCGGCGCGGTCGCGCTCGGTGCCGCAATCGACTACCTGATGGCGATCGGGCTCGACCGCGTTGCCGAGCACGAGCACCGGCTGCTCGTGCACGCCACCGAGGCGGCGCAGCGCATTCCGGGGCTGCGGCTGATCGGCACCGCGCCCGAGAAGGCCGGCATCCTGTCGTTCGTGGTCGACGGCATTCATCCGCACGATCTCGGCACGATCCTCGATGCCGAGGGCGTGGCGATTCGCGCCGGTCACCACTGCGCGATGCCGGTGATGACGCGCTTCGGCATCCCGGGCACGGCGCGCGCCTCGTTCGCGCTCTACAACGACGAGCACGACGTCGCGGCGCTGATGGCCGCACTCGCGAGGGCGCAGCAGATGTTCGGGGGAGCGCGCCGATGAGTCTCGGCCACGGCGACCTGCGCGAGCTGTACCAGGAAGTGATCTTCGATCACAACCGCAGCCCGCGGAACTTCCACAGGATGGACGACGCCGACCGCGTCGCGGAAGGCCACAACCCGCTGTGCGGCGACCAGCTCACCTTGTACGTGCGCCTGAAGGACGGCGTGATCGACGAAGCGAGCTTCGTCGGCCACGGCTGTGCGATCTCCACCGCGTCGGCCTCGCTGATGACCGAGGCGGTCAAGGGGCGCACGGTCGAGGAGGTCGAGGCGCTGTTTCGCGATTTCCATGCGCTCCTCACGGGTGAGCCGCCGGAAGGCCGCGATTTCGGCAAACTCGAAGTATTGGCCGGCGTACGCGAATTCCCGGTGCGCGTGAAGTGCGCAACGCTCGCCTGGCACACGCTGCACAACGCGCTGACGGGCGAGGCCGCGCCGGCGAAGACCGAATGAGGCACATGTGATGGGTTACCGGCACGGCGACATCCAGGAAGTCACGCTCACCCGCGATTGCCCCGCAGTCGCAGTGCCCTGGGGCAGTGCCACCACGCTCGAGGCGGGGCGCGTCGGCTACATCAGCCAGCAACTCGGCGGCACTTTCACGGTGATGGTCGACGGCAACCTCTACCGCATCGACGGGCGTCACGCCGATGCACTGGGCCTGGAGCTCGAACCGTCCGAAGAGCTGGCGCTCGGCGTGGGCAACGGGGCTCCGACCACCGCCGAGGCGGTCGAGGCGGCTGCCTGGAAGCTGCTTGCAACCTGCTACGACCCGGAGATCCCGATCGACATCGTGAACCTCGGGCTGGTCTACGCCTGCGAAGTCAGGCCGCTCGGGGACGACAAGTTCCGCATCGACGTGCGCATGACGCTCACCGCACCCGGATGCGGGATGGGCACGCTGCTGGCCGACGAGGCACGCACCAAGCTGCTGGGCATCCCGAACGTCGAAGACGTCGACGTCGAGCTGGTCTGGGATCCGCCCTGGAGCCGCGAGATGATGAGCGAGTCGGCGCAGCTCGAGATGGGGTTGCTGTAGCGCGACAGCGCCGGGGCTGCGGCCGGCGATCAGCCCACCCCGACGCCCACGATGCTGCCGATACCGTAAGTGGCCGCGCCCGCGGTCGCGCCGATCGCGAGCATCCGCAGCCCCGAGGCAAAGGCGCTGCGCCCGGTGAACACCGACAGCGTCGCCCCCACGCCGAACAGCGCCGCCGCCGCGAGCGCGACCGACGCCGCGAACGCGCGCGGGCCTTCGTCGAGCAAGAAGGGCAGCAGCGGAATGACCGCGCCCGCGCCAAACGCCAGGAACGAGGCGCTGGCGGCTCCCCACGGCGAGCCCAGCTCGTCCGGGTTCAGGCCGAGTTCCTCGCGCGCGAGCGCATCGAGCGCGCGCTCGGGGTCGGCGATCAGCGTCTGCGCCAGCCGCCGCGCTTCGTCGCGCTCGAGACCTTTGGTCTCGTAGATCAGCGCGAGTTCGTCGGCTTCGGCCTGCGGGTATTCCTCGAGCTCCTCACGCTCCAGGCCGATCTGGTACTCGAAGACTTCGCGCTGCGAGCGCACCGACACGTATTCGCCGGCGGCCATCGAGAACGCGCCCGCCAGCAGGCCCGCGACGCCGGCGAGCAGCAGCATGCGCGGCTCGGCGGCAGCTCCGGCCATGCCCATGATCAGGCTCGCGTTCGATACCAACCCGTCGTTCACGCCGAACACCGCTGCGCGCAGGTTGCCTCCACCCGTCCGATGGCGGCGCCCGATCTCGTCGACGCGGGTGACGCGCGGATGGCCGGGCGCCGGCGGCGCCGAGTACACCGACAGCCCGCGGACCTTCAAGGCGGCGAAGACGCCGCGCATCGGCCTGATTCCGATGCGCCGCGCCAGCGCCAGCGCGGCGCGGGCGCGCAAGCCCGGCGGCGCATCGGGCGGAATCGGCCGGCCGGCGGCGCGCAGCCGGTCGGCCCAGAGCGCGGCCTGCTGCGCGGCCATCCCGGCGAGGTCGCGGTACATCCGTGCGATGCGCGCCTCGGTTTCGATCGCGGCCAGCTCGAGGTACAGCCGCGACGAGCGGATCTCCTCGAGATAGCCCTCGCGCGCCGCATCGGCGGCGTGTTCGGGGGATCGGATCGGCGTGGCTCTCACGAATCTGCAGCTCGCGATCCCGGGATCGGCGCCGCATGGTAGTGCGCACGGGTCCCGGTCGGCAAGGCTCCCGAGCGGCCGTATGCCGGGCCGCGGCGCGGGCGCCGTGGCGGGCGGTCTCGGACCGCGTGTCAGCGCGGCTGGGCCGGATGACACCCGCCGGGGGCGATGCGAAGATGACCGTCGGACCGTGTCGATGCTGCGAACCCTCCTGCTCACCGGCGCGGCGATGCTCGCCTTCGCGGCGAACTCGCTGCTGTGCCGGCTCGCGCTTGCGCAGTCGCGGATCGATCCCGCCAGCTTCGACTCGATCAGGCGGGCGTCGGGGGGTTCGCGCTCGCCTCGGGCGCGCCGGGCGCTGACGGCGGGGGCGGCGTCGTGCTGCAGCGCAGGCTGACGATCCACGGCCTGGTGCAGGGCGTGGGCTTTCGCGCATCGCTGGCGCGCGAGGCGCGGCGCCTCGGCCTGGCCGGCTGGGTGCGCAACCGCCGCGACGGTTCGGTGGAGGCGGTGGTGGCCGGAGAAGCGGCCCTGGTCGAGGAACTGATCCGCTGGGCAGGGCGCGGCCCGTCGGCCGCGCGCGTCGATCGCGTCGACGTGGAACCGGCCAGCGGGGAGTACCGGGGCTTCGAGACCCGGTTGACCGACTGAGCCCCGATACTCCATACCCCTTTAAGGTAATAACGTCGATATCATCAGGGTTATGGACGCCTCTCGGGCGCCGCGTGGAACATCTGCGGTGGCGGTCGCGAGCAACTGCCATGCGCCGGAAACGACAACAGGGCTGGAGGGGGACATCGTGAAATTCAGGATCACTCAGGTCGCACTGGTGGTTGCCGGGTGCATGGCGCCGGCGCTCGGTTACGCCACCAACGGCTATTTCTCGCACGGCTACGGAATGGCCTCCAAGGGAATGGGCGGCGTCGGCATCGCCTTGCCGCAGGACGCAATGGCGGCCGCGACGAATCCGGCCGGCATGGCGTTCGTCGGCAACCGGCTCGACGTCGGGCTCGACGTGTTCATGCCGCGGCGCGAAATCGAGATGGGCGGCATGAAATTCAGCGGCGACGGGCGCGACACGTTCTACATGCCCGATTTCGGCTACAACCGGATGATCGATCCGAACCTGGCGATCGGCGTGTCGGTCTATGGCAACGGCGGAATGAATACCACCTACAAGACATCGCCGTTCGGCATGCCCGGCGACGCCGGCGTCGATCTCACGCAGCTGTTCATCTCGCCCAGCGTGGCCTGGAAGATCACGCCCGACCACGCAGTCGGCGTGGCGCTGAACCTGGCGTACCAGCGCTTCTCGGCGTATGGCCTGCAGCCGTTTGCGATGATGTCGTCGGATCCGAGCAGGCTCACCAACAACGGCGAAGACGCCTCGTCGGGCTGGGGCCTGCGCATCGGCTGGACCGGCCGCGTGAGCGATACCGTGACACTCGGCGCGACCTACCAGAGCAAGACGAAGATGGGTCGGTTCAAGGAGTACTCCGGCCTGTTCGCCGACCGCGGCGACTTCGACATTCCGGCCAACTACGGTGTCGGGATCGCGGTGAAGGCATCGCCGAAGCTCGTCGTCGCCGCCGACCTGCAGAAGATCGACTACAGCGGCATCGGCTCGGTCGGCAACCCGATGGCGAGCCCCGGCCCGCTCGGCGCACCGGGCGGCCCGGGTTTCGGCTGGCGCGACATGACGGTATTGAAGCTCGGGGCGAGCTACCAGTACAGCAACACGCTCACGCTGCGCGGCGGCGTGAGCACCGGCCGCCAGCCGATCCCGTCGAGCGAAGTCAGCTTCAACATCCTCGCGCCAGGCGTGATCCAGAACCACCTGACGCTGGGCGGCACCTGGCAACTGGGTGGCGGCAAGGAAGTGAGCGTCGGCTACATGCACGCGTTCAAGAAGACGGTGAGCGGTCCGTTCATGATGGGCGGCACCACCGACCTGCGCATGCACGAGAATTCGCTCGGCGCCTCCTTCGGCTGGAAGTTCTGAACACGACGAGGGACGGACATTGGGGTACCTGATCAACGGCATCGAGGCCGAGGCGGACGACGAAGGCTTCCTGCTCGAGCCCGACTACAGCGACGAGGCGGTGCACGCGATCGCCCAGGCCGAGGGCATCGCGCTCACCGACGAGCACTGGCTGGTCATCCGCTGGCTGCGCGAGCGCTTCCGCGACGAAGGGCAGACGCCGAACTTCCGCACGATGGTCAAGGAGTTCGAGGAAGCTCATCCGGGCACCGACTGGAAGTCGAAGCTCTACGAGCTGTTCCCGAACCAGCCGGCCCGGCAGGGCCCGCGCGTCGCCGGCCTGCCGAAACCCTTCGGCAAGGGTGGATACTGAGCGCGCGCGGCCGCGGGCGACCGCGCTTACCCGACGAGGGTATGGACGGCGCCCGGGCGAGTGCGCGTAATCTGCGGTTGGGCTCCGGAGCGCAGCCGCCAGGCGGCGGTCGCCGGTAGCGAATGCCGATCGATCAACGAAGGGAGAACCGACCATGAACTTCGACAAGGAACTCGACGCGCGCGGCCTGAACTGTCCGCTACCGATCATCAAGACCAAGAAGGCGCTGAACGAACTCAGCTCCGGGCAGGTACTGCGCGTCACGTCGACCGATTCCGGTTCGGTGAAAGACATGGAGGCTTTCGCCAAGCAGACCGGCAACGAACTGCTCCAGTCGGGTGAGGAGGGAGGCAGCTACGTATTCCTCATCAAGAAGAAGTAGCAGCGGGCCGGCGCACGGCGCCGCCCGCCGACGACAGGATCTCAACGCGAGAGCGACAGGGGGAGACGCATGGAATCGAAGAAGATGGCGATCATTGCCACCAAGGGCACGCTCGACTGGGCCTACCCGCCGCTGATCCTGTCTTCGACGGCCGCTGCGCTCGGCTACGAGGTGCAGGTATTCTGTACCTTCTACGGCCTCTCGCTGCTGCGCAAGGACCTCAGCGGCATCCGCATCAGCCCGCTGGCCAATCCGGCGATGCCGATGCCGGTACCGATGCCGGTGTTCGTGCAGATGCTGCCGGGCATGGAGGCGATGGCGACGATGATGATGAAGAACAAGATGAAGGCCAAGGGCGTCGCCTCGCTCGAAGAGCTTCGCACGCTGTGCCTCGAGGCCGAAGTCAAGTTCATCGCCTGCCAGATGACCGTCGACCTGTTCGAGTTCAAGCCGTCGGACTTCATCGACGGCATCGAGTTCGGCGGCGCGACCACTTTCCTCGACTTCGCCGGCTCGGCCGACATCCAGCTCTACATCTGAGGCCGTGGACGCGCACCGATCCGACGGCTCGAAGCGGGTCTTCCCGATCCGCGTCGAGACGCTCGGCGCGGCTGCGGCCGACGGGTCCGCCGACGCGCAGGATGCCGGCGGCGGCTGCTCCTCCGGCGAGTCGTTCGCACTGATGGTGCTCGGCGACTCGATGCTGCCCGAATTCGCCGAGGGCGAGATCATCGTGATCGAGCCCGACGGCCTGGTCTCCGACGGCTCGTTCGTGCTCGCACGCTGCGACGACGACTGGATCTTCCGTCAGCTCGCGCGCTCGCCGGCCGGCGACTGGATGCTGCGCCCGCTCAATTCCGCCTATCCCGACATCCCGATCGCCGACCTGTCGGCGGTGCGCGGCGTGATCATCCAGAAGTCCCGACCGGGCCGTCGCCGCGCCAGCAAGCGCTACGTCGCCTGAGGCCCGTTTCATGCCGGAAATCGAGGAACTGGCCGCCGCGGTCCAGCACAACTGCGACCTCGCCGACGCTGTACACGCGCAGGATCTCTCGCTGTGCACCTACCTGCTGCAGATGCGCGAGTTCTTTCGCTGGGAGCGTGGCCTGCCGCTCGACCTGATGCCCGATCGGACCGAGGTCGGCCGCTGGATCGCGATGCGCGAGGCACACTGGCAGGCGCTGGCAGGGCAGGCGGATCCGGAGTTCGATTCACTGCCGCTCGGCAGCGGCCTCGACGCGTTCGACGAGGCCGCGGCGAATGCGCGGCTCGATTCGCACGGGCTGGTCTATGCGGCCGGGCTCGCCCGCTTTCGCCGCCCCGAGTTCGTGCTGGCCGAGCGGCTCGAGTCGCAGACGCGCGAGGGTGCCAGCATCGTGGTCACCGGACGCGAACACGCACGCGGGTTGAATCCGCCGATGGCCACCAGTCGCGGCGACCAGGTGCTGGTGCGGCGCGACGTGCTGCGCCGCTGGCTCGGCACGCGGCTCGAACTCTCCCGGCAGCGGCCGTCGGCCGAGGGATTGTGCGCGGCCACCGACGCCTGGCAGGTGGGCGACGACCGCGAGGCCGCGCTCGAGCGCATCGCGACGGCCGAGACCGAGACGCTGATCCTGCACGAACTGGGCGAACGACGCGCGGCGGCGCTGCTCGGCCCGCAGTGGGAGAGCATGCTCGAGTCGCTCGGGGACCAGCGCAGCGAACTCGTCGCCCGGGCGGTTCGCGACCTGTTCGCCGACTGCGAATCCACGTTGCCCACGCTGCTCGAGCGCGACGAGCAGGCGTCGATCCACTTCTGGTTCGCAAACCTGGAAGGCATGCGGGGCCTGCTCGCACCCGCCCTGCGTGCCGGCTACCTGCGCTGGCGCAGTGCCGCGCCCGGCACGCCCGGCGCTTCGGCGGCGCTCGCCGACGCGGTGCAGGCGCAGCGCGAGCACTGGCTGGCGCAGGCGCGCGCGCTGCTCGCCGCATGGCGCGAGGCGGCGGCGCCCGGCGCAGTCGCCTTCAGCGAGGCGCTCGTCGCCGCGGCACGTGGCGAGTCACCGCCCGGATGATGCGCGACCAGGGCAGCGCATCGAACTCGCGATAGCGCTGCAGCGCACGCTGCACCAGCGCATCGACGTCGGCCACCGAAGGGCCTTGCACGACGTCGGCCACGGCGGCTGCGGCGACCGCATCGGCATCGGCATCGACATCGACATCGGCATCGACATCGGCATCGACATCGGCGTCGGCGTCGGCGTCGAGTGCCTCGTTCAGGCCGATCAGGCCGCCGCACTGCAGCCGGATCTCCTTCGAGAACGGCCAGGGTTTCGACGGATCGGCGCGAAGCGCGAAGCGCGCTGCAGTGCGCAAGCGCTCGCGGAAGTCGTGGCAGCGTCCGCTCGGCGCCTGCGCATCGCAGCCGATCGCTTCACGCTCGGCCAGCAGCACCGTGCGCGCGCGGCTGCAGGCCACGCATCGCGCGAGCAGCGCGCGTTCGAACGGGCAGAAATGGTCGAGTGCCGCCTGGCGCCGCAGGCGGAATGCGTCTTCGTCGGGCGGCGGCATGCGCGTGGCTTCCGCGATCCGTGAGGTGTCGGAGCCGCGTTCGGCCAGAGCTGCAGCGATCAGTCGTCCGCGCCGTACAGCGACGGATCGGGCTCGCGCGGTTGTGTCAACAGGTCGATCGCTTCGAACTCGTTGGCCGCGAACATCATGCGGATCGGCGCCGCGTCGGCGCCCTCGCGCGCGCGCAGTTCGCGCATGATCGCCTTGGCCTCGCGATAACCGGGTGCCTCGGCGAGGCGCTCGGGCAGGCCGGCCAGGCCGCCCATGCGGAAGACGAAATAGGGCATCGGTTTCTCCGGCAGTCGACGATCACCAGTACGCAAGCACCCGTCCGCTCTCGACCCGCGCCGGATAGCGCGTGAGCGCAGTCGTGCCGTTCTTCACGCAGGCGCCGCTGGCCAGATCGAAGACCCAGCCGTGTTTCGGGCAGGTGAGCGTGCCCGCCTCGATCGCAACTGCGGGCATGTCGGTACCCTGGTGCGGGCAGCGGCTGTCGAAAACGTTCAGCCCCGAAGGCCCGCGCGCGACGAACACCGCACGCCCGTTGCGCTCGACGCGGATCGCGCCGACCGCGGGCACCTCGGCCTCGGCCGCCAGGTCGTGCCAGCAGGCGCCGGGCTCGGCCAGCGCGCCGGGCTCGAAGCCGGGCAGCCGCATCGACAGGATCACGTCGACCGCCCAGGTGATCTTCGAGAGCCCGAGCGCGGGGAAGGCCATCAGCAGCGCGTCGATCACCTCGGTGGGCGTGGCGCCTGCGTCCAGCGCGCGCTTCAGGTACTGCTTCAGCCCGCGTTCGGTCTGCGAATGCACTTTCGTGATCACCGAGATCAGGCTGCGGGTCTTCGGATCGAGGTGCTTGCCCGCGTCCTTCAGGAACGCGAAGTAGTGGCCCATCGCCTCGGGACGGGTTTCGAGCAGGAACTTCAGTGCGTCGCTCATCGATCTCGCGCAGGCAAGGGAAGTCAGCAGGTGGTCGCGCGCAGGCGCTCCGCCGGCACGCCGGCCCCGAGCAGGTCGCGTGCCGCTGCGTCGACAAATGCCTGCGGTCCGGCAACAAAGAAGCCGCTCGCCCCGGCATCGCCCGCTTCGAGCGCGCGCCTGGCCATCAGCGAGGCGCCGCGTGCCACGTCGTCGCCGCTGGCCGCATGGTAGTCGAACTCGTCGAACGCGTCGGCCCAGGCCTGGCACTGGTTCGCGAGATAGTGGCCGTCGGGGCGCGAAGCCAGCCAGTGCAGCGAGAAGCGCTCCACGGCTTCGGCGGCCATCGCGTGCTCGATCAGGCTCTTCACCGGCGCGAAGCCGGTGTCGCAGGCGAGGAAGACGGCGCGCGGCGGCATCTCGGGGCCGAGCACGAAGTCGCCGCTCGGGCCGTGCACTCCGAGCGTGTCGCCGCTCTTCACCGCGCCGGCGAACAGCCGCTCGGCGAGCGCGTCGCCCGCGTCGCGCGCCACGTGGAAGTGCAGGTTGCGTTCGTCGCAGGGGCAACTCGCGATCGGCCAGGTCGCGTGCAGGTCGCCGCCCCGTTGCGCGAGACCCAGCGTGACGCTCTGGCCCGCGAGGAAGCGCAATCGCGCGCTGCGCGGCGCCTGCAGGTGCAGCAGCATCGTGTTCGGTCCGAGCGGCTGGAGCGCACGCACGCGCGCGACCAGCTCCTGCTCGGGGATGTCGGCCGGGCTGCCGGCTTCGAGCGTTTCGATCACCAGGTCGCTCACTGCCGTGTGCGCGCACAGCAGCAGGTAGCCCTGCGTGCGTTCGGCGGCCGACAGGCTGTAGTCGGAGTGCAGGATCTGGCGCGTCTCGCCCGAGATCACGCGTGCCTTGCACAGGCCGCAGTTGCCCCCCGCGCAACCGTAGTTCAGGCCGAGCCCGGCCTTCAGGCCGGCCTGCAGGATGCTGTCGTTGCCCTGCACGAGGAATTCGCGCCCACTGGGGCGCACCACCACGTTCGCGGATACGACTTTCAGCATGTCGGTCATGGCGTCGAGACGGTTGTCGGATTCGCTTCCCAGTACCTGCGCCAACCCGCGTTCGAGCGTCTCGCGGGCCTCGTCGGCGAGCGCGGCCGACGCCGGGCGCCGGGCCAGAAGCTCGATGGCCGCAGCGACCAGTGCATGGTATGCCTGCAGGTGCCGGCGCATCTCGGCCAGCTCCTCGCCCTGCGCCAGCAGACGCTGCGACAGCAGTTCGGGCGAGGGCAGCACGAACTCGCGCACCCGGCGGCCGAAAGCCTCCTCGCGGATGCGGGTGACTCTCTCGAGGATGCCGGATTCCTCGACGCGCGCGTCGGGAAAGGCGCGCAGCAGTTCGTCGATGTCGACCAGCCCCTCGGACTGGATCAGTTCGCCCGCGCGGATCATCCGCTGCAGCACCGCCCTGGACACGCCGACCAGCTGCGCCGCCCTGGAAACCGTCAGTGAGCGTGACATAGAATAGCGCCGCCTCCGACGGACAATCTATCATCGAACCGCAGACGAAGTGACCCGATGAGCAATCCGATTCCCGATTTCACCGATACAGGGCGCGAACTCGTCCCGATGCTGCGCGGGCTGCACCGATCGTGAAGATCTGTGTCGTCTCGGACAGCCACGATCGCGCGCCGATGCTCGCGGCGGCGGTGTCGGCCGCCAGGCAGGCCGGCGCGCAGGCGGTCCTTCACTGCGGCGACCTGATCGGTGCGGGCACGCTCAAGCCGCTGCCGGCGCTGGGATTGCCGGTGCACCTCGTGCATGGCAACAACCTCGGCGACCCGATGGCGCTGCACCGGGTCTGCGCAGACTCCGGCGGGCTGCTCGTTTACCACGGTGCCGACGCCGAGCTCGAACTGGGCGGGCGGCGGATTTTCGCGACGCACTACCCGCACTATGCGCGGGGAATCGCCTGCACCGGCGACTACGACATCGTCTGCTGCGGGCACTCGCACCGTGCGTCGGTGACGCGCCAGCCGACGATCTCGGGTGGCGCAGCCTGGCTGGTCAATCCGGGCACGATCGCGGGATTGCACGCGCCGCCGACCTGGATCCTGGCAGATCTGGACGCCTGCGAATTCGAAATCAGGGAGCTCGAATGAGCCCGGCCGACCGGGATGGCTGCCTTCCCGGCGGGTTCGGCCGGCACGCGTCGACCCTGGACAACCCGCCGTTCTTTCCGCCGCAGCGCTTCGACGACCCCGCGGCGGCGCTGCGGCAGGTCGTCGCGATCTACGAGGCCGGCGTGGCCTGGCTGCGCGAGGCCGTGCAGCGGTTCGTCGCGGGGCAAGAGCCTTCGCAGCGCGTGCACGCGTACTACCCGTTCGTGCGCGTGCGCACCGAGACCGTGGCGCGCGCCGACTCGCGGCTCAGCTACGGCTTCGTCGCAGGGCCTGGCACCTACGAGACGACGCTGACGCGCCCCGACCTGTTCGGGCGCTACTACCACGAACAATTCCGGCTGCTGCTGGCAAACCATGGCGTGCCGATCGAAGTCGGCACCAGCAAGACGCCGATACCGGCGCACTTCGCGATGGCCAGCGACGAGCACATCGAAGGTTCGCTCGATGCCGCACGCCGGCGCCTGATGCGCGACCTGTTCGACCTGCCCGATCTCGGCGCGATGGACGACGGCATCGCCAACGGCACCTGGGTGCCGCGCTCGGGCGTGCCGCGCCCGCTGGCGCTGTTCACCGCGCCACGCGTCGACTATTCGCTGCACCGGCTGCGCCACTACACCGCGACCGAGCCGGAGCACTTCCAGAACTTCGTGCTGTTCACCAACTACCAGTTCTACGTGGAGCAGTTCGTGCGGCTCGGCCACCAGATGATGGCCGAGGCCGAACCGGCAGCGCACGGCTATTCGGCGTTCGTCGAGCCGGGCAACGTGGTCACGCGCCGCACGGCGCCGAATGGTGGCGCCGCGCCCGGGGGTTCGGTGTCCGAGGGTTCGGTGTGCGGGGGGCCGCACCCATCCGCCGCCGCTGGGCAGCATCCGGCGCCGGGGAGGATGCCGCAGATGCCCGCCTACCATCTGATCCGCGAGGACGGATCGGGGATCACGATGATCAACATCGGCGTCGGCCCGGCCAACGCGAAGACGATCACCGATCACGTCGCGGTGTTGCGGCCCCACGCGTGGGTCATGCTCGGTCATTGCGCCGGGCTGCGCACGACCCAGCAGCTCGGCGAATACGTGCTCGCGCACGGCTACGTGCGCGAGGACCACGTACTCGACGAGGACCTGCCGCCGTGGGTGCCGGTGCCGGCGCTGGCCGAGGTGCAGGTCGCCCTCGAATCGGCGGTCGCCGAGGTCACGCAGCTCACGGGCTACGAACTCAAGCGCGTGATGCGCACCGGTACCGTGGCCAGCACCGACAACCGCAACTGGGAACTGCTGCCGCACGGCACGCCGATGCGCCGATTCAGCCAGAGCCGCGCAATCGCGCTCGACATGGAGAGTGCGACGATCGCCGCGAACGGTTTCCGCTTCCGGGTTCCGTACGGCACGCTGCTGTGCGTGAGCGACAAGCCGGTGCACGGCGAGATCAAGCTGCCGGGCATGGCTGACCGGTTCTATCGCGAGCGCGTCGAGCAGCACCTGCGGATCGGCATGCGCGCGATCGACCTTCTGCGCCGCCAGCGCGCCGAGCAGCTGCACAGCCGCAAGCTGCGCAGCTTCGACGAAGTCGCGTTCCAGTAGACCGGCGCCGGGCGACGAAGCCTACGGCTTCTTCGGCGTCTGGTATTCGACTTCCTTCTGGAACGGCTCCCAGATGGTCTCGAAGCCGACGAATCCCTTTTCGTTCGGCGGCAATGCGCGCGTCGTCACGAAACGTGCGTGCCCATCGGGAACCGGGGCCTTCGGGGGTTGCTGCTCGCTCATGTTTCACCTCTTTTCGTCGTGAGGCCGGGTCCGTGCGAGGTTGCGTGCGGCCCGCCCTGTGCCGTGGAATGCCGCTGCTCAGACGGGTCGCAGCAGCGTGGGGTCGATGTCGGGACCGGCGCCGATCGCTCCGCCGGCCCTGATCTCGTCGCTGGTCGCGTCGCGCACGGTCAGTATATCGAGCGTGAAGACGACTTCCCTGCCGCAAAGCGGATTGTTGCCATCGACGGTCAGCGTCTCGTCGTCCATGTGGGTGACGAGAAAGCTGCGCGTCTGGCCTGCGTCGTTTTCCATCAGGATCGATGCACCCACTTGCCGGTATTCCTCCGGCACGTTCTCGATCTGATCGGTGAAGACCAGCGATTCGTCGCGGGGCCCGAAAATCTGGTTGCCGTCGATCGTCACTTCGATGGTGTCGCCTGCCGACCTGCCTTCGAGCTGCTCATGCACCGAAGGGGCGAGAATCTCGGTGTGGCCATGGACATAGCCCAGCGGAAACTCGACCCGGGTCAGCACATGCCCGGACTTCCGGTCGGTGACCTTGTAGCTCAGTTCGACGAACTTGCCGGCCTCGATGACCTGGTTCACGTGTTCGATCCCGATGAAGCGATCAGAAGATGGATGCACCGAAGATCCTGAGTTGCCCGTCCTCGTAGCCGAGCACGAGCCGGCCGAGCCATTCGCCGGGCTTCCTGGTGCTGCGCTGCCGGAACAGGACGGTCACGTGCTCGCCGCGGCGGATGATGCCCAGCGTGTCGAACTGCTCGGAGAGGTTGCGGGCCAGCTCGCTGTGTGCGAACTGGTGACCGGCGGCAACCTGGTCCATTGCGCGCGCCAGCGAACTGGAGAAGTTCCTGGAGAACTCGCCGTACTTGCCTTCGTTCGAGTACCTGACGAGGTCGCGCCACAGGGGCGCGGCCATCGCCAGGATCTCTTCGTCCGTCTTCTCGATGATGTTCACACGCGTCGCCGGCGACCTGCTATTTCTCGTCGCCCACCAGGTGATAGCAGGGTGCCTTCTCCATCGTGTATTCACCCGTCTTCGGGTCGCGCCGCGAGACCGTCAACACGTGCCAGTTCTCGTCGTCCAGCTTCATGTAGTCGCCCCGGTAGTAGTAGCCGGGCCAGCGCGTCTCCTTGCGGAACAGCGTGTGGTGCGTGACGCATTCGGCCGCACGATGACGGTGTTTCAGTTCCCACGCGCGCAGCAGCTCGTGCAGGTCGGCGGCAGCCAGCTTCTCGAGATCCTCCTCCATGATCCTGAGTTTCTTCAGGCCGATGTGCAGCAGCTTCTCGTTGGTCATGTAGTTGGCCGACACCCCGCCGCAGTACTCGTCCATCAGCTTCTGCAGGCGGTCGAGCCCCTGCTGGGGACTGATGTAGTGCGGATTGACGCTGCCCGCGACGACCGCATTGCGGTGGATCCGGTAGTGCTCGAGAGGCCGGTACACTTCCCGCTCGAGGCGTTCGATCTGCGCCTGCGAGACGACGATGCCCTCGGCCTTGCCGTCGTCGATGTACTTGCAGGCGGCCTTCGCCGCCAGCCGGCCCTCGGTGAACGAACCCGACGAGAATGCGTGCGGCGTGCCGCCCACCGTGTCGCCGGCCCCGAAGAGACCTTCGATCGTCGTCATGCGGTTGTAGCCCCAGAAGTACTCGGGGGGCGAGACGTCTTCGGGGCCCGAGCACCAGGCGCCCGATCCGGTCGCGTGCGAGCCCATCACGTAGGGCTCGGAGGTGGTCAGTTCGGGGTTCTCGTTCTTCGGATCGACGTCGGTGGCGGCCCACAGAACCGCCTGCCCGACGGTCATGCCAAGGAAGTTCTCCCAGCCGACTTCTTCGAGGTGCGGGTCCTGGAAAGCGCGCATCGTCACCATGTGAATCGGGCCGCGGCCGGCGTTGACCTCGCTGATCAATGCGTGATTGCGCAGACAGGTCGGGATCGGCCGATGCGTCAGGTGCGAAGCCTCCGGATCCAGGTATTCCTTGCCGACCATCTTCTGCAGGCTCGGCCACCACTTGGATTCGAACTCCTCGCCCAGGCCATTCTGGGTGTACGTCTTCAGGTGCAGGAAGTAGGCGCCGACCGGGCCGTAACCGTCCTTGAAGCGGGCCAGCACGATGCGGTTTTCCATCTGCGTCATCTTGGCGCCCGCGTTGATCAGCAGGCCGTACGCCGACGCCGACGACCACGGTGCGTACCAGGTGCGTCCGGCGCCTTCGCCCACCGAGCGCGGCTTGAAGATGTTGGACGCGCCGCCCGCGCCGCAGATCACGGTCCTGGCCTTGAAGACGTGGAAGTTGCCGGTGCGGACGTTGAAGCCGACGGCGCCGGCCACCCGGTTCTCGCGGCTCTCGTCCATCAGCAGGTGCGTGACGCAGATGCGGTTGAAGACCTTGTCGGCCGACTTCTTGGCTGCCTCGGCCACGATGGGCTTGTACGACTCGCCGTGGATCATGATCTGCCACCGGCCTTCGCGCAGATAGCGCCCGGTCTTCGGGTCTTTCATGATCGGCAGGCCCCACTCCTCGAACTGGTGCACCGTGGAGTCGACGTGACGGGCCATGTCGAACGCCAGGTCTTCGCGCACCATGCCCATCAGGTCGATGCGCGCGTAGCGGACGTGGTCCTCGGGCTGGTTCTCTCCCCAGCGCGTGCCCATGTAGCAGTTGATCGCGTACAGGCCCTGGGCGACCGCACCCGACCGATCGATGTTCGCCTTCTCGGCGATGACGATCTTCTTGTTCTGCCCCCAGAACCGCGCCTCCCAGGCCGCTCCGGTGCCGCCCAGTCCTGCACCGACCACGAGAATGTCGATGCCGTCTTCGATGATGGTTTGGTAGGCCATATCAGTAGTACACGCCTTTCTTCAGTTTGAGGCCTGCATCCTGCAGGGTGCGCAGACCGCCGTCGTCCAGCCGGACGTATTTCGGTTCGTTGTAGAGGAGCTGGCTGTTGCGCATCTCCTCGCGCGGCGGCGGAACCTCCGCGAGCTTCGGAATCGCCTGGCCCCAGGGCTTGGTGGTGATCGGCGAGAGGAAGTTCTTCTCGGTGCCGTTGCGGAACTTGATCCGCCAGGCGATCGTGCCGCGCCGTTCGTCGCGGTCGACGCGCACGCTGTGTCCGAGCGGCGCGAAGTCGGCGTATCCGCGTACGTCGATCGCATGCTGCGGGCAGGCCTTGACGCAGGAAAAGCACTCCCAGCACATGTTCGGCTCGATGTTGTACGCGCGCCGATAGGTCTTGTCGATGTGCATGATGTCAGACGGGCAGATGTCGACGCAGTGTCCGCATCCGTCGCATCGCGTCATGTAGACGAAGGTAGGCATTCGTCCAGCTCCTTGTTATCTGGTCCGGTGGGAATTGCGGTGTGCTTGCATGTTGTCAATAGTGCCGCGGCGCATCGCGCTTGATGCCGAGCCCCATGTCCATCGGAGCGTCGAGCAGCAGTTGCATCGAGTGCCTCTTCTGCTGCTCGGGATCATCGCGCGTCTGCGTGGGCAGGTTCTCGGCGGTGCCGTTGGCCCTGGACAGCCGCTTCTCCAGCGCGGCCGCGGGCTTGAAGAACATGTGCGCGAACTTCGACCAGGGCACTCCGGCGAACAGCACCGTCGTGGCGAGAATGTACAACCAGAAGAGCACGCCGGCACCGCCGCCCGCCGCGGCCCAGATCAGTGCGAGCGTCGCGCTGGCCAGCAGCGACAGGATGAACAGGTCGGCCTTCACGATCCTGAAAGGCGAGTGGCCCTCCGCGGCCACGTCGACGCGGATGAAGAACCAGAACCAGTAGCCGCCGACGCAGATCATCAGGGCGCCGATCCACCAGAGCTGCGCCCAGAACGGGCTTGCCGAGGAATCGAAAACCAGCACCACGGTGGCGAGCACGTAGAACACGAAACCGTACATGCCGAGCAGGTGCGAAACGCGCCGGCGCGGATTGCAGAACTCGCCCGAGGCCAGCACGTCGACCACGGCTGTCTGCACGGCGATCGAAGCCATCTGCCCGCCGCTCACCCGGCGTGCCGCCTTCGACTTCGACCTGCGAAGGTTCTCGAAGAAGTAAGCGGCGCTCCCCTTGTGCACGACGTCGAACAGCGTTCCGGCCACGACCAGCAGGAACATGACAATCACGTACCACTGCATGACTGCAGGCGAGAGCGACGCCGACAGCCCGGCGAACGGATTGGTGGTTAGCATCGTGCGATCTCCTCCGAGAATGAGCGTAGGTGTGGTTGGAGCCCGGCGCCGTCAGCGTGCCGAGTGTCCGGTCATTTTCACCTCGACGCGCTCGTGCGCGGCGAGACCTGCGTAGTACTCCCTGAGCACGGCCAGTACCTCGGGCCGGCTGAACTCCGCCGGCACCTCGGCGCCCTCGGAGAGCCACTTGCGAAGCTTGGTGCCCGAGACGAGCAGCCGGTCGGCCTCGTCGTGCGGGCAAGTGCGCGCGGAGGCCATGCCGCCGCACTTGTAGCACCAGAAGGTCCAGTCGATCTTCATCGGCTGCGTCTGCAGCGAACCCTTCGGGATCTCGTCGAAGATGTGGTGCGCGTCGAACGGCCCGTAGTAGCTGCCGACGCCCGCGTGATCGCGGCCGACGATCTGGTGCGAGCAGCCGTAATTCTGCCGGAACAGCGCGTGCAGCAGCGCCTCGCGCGGACCCGCATAGCGCATGTCGAGCGGATAGCCGGCCTGGACGATGGTCTTCTTCTGGAAGTAGTTCTCGACCAGCACCGAGATCGCGCGCGTGCGCACCTCGGCGGGAATGTCGCCGGGCTTGAGCGCACCGAGCAGCGAGTGCACGAGCACGCCGTCGCTCACCTCGATCGCGACCTTGGCGAGGTATTCGTGCGAGCGATGCATCGGGTTGCGCGTCTGGAACGCCGCGACCTTCGACCAGCCGAGCGACTCGAACAGCGCGCGCGTCTGCGCCGGCGTCTTGAACAGGTCGCCGTATTTTTCGGGGAACTCGCCACTGGACAGCACCTTCACCGGCCCGGCCAGGTTCACGTCGCCCTGGGCCATCACCATCTTCACGCCGGGATGCTCGGGGTCGGTGGTGCGAAAGACGGTCGCGCACTCGTGCGCCTTGTCGATCGCGTATTTCTCGGTGACCTTCATCGTCGCGAGCGCCGAGCCGTCGTCGGGATCGACGAGCGCCAGTTCGCCTCCGACCGCAATCGGGTCGGCCTGCGCGCTGCTGGCCGACAACGTGATCGGAATCGGCCAGAACAGCCCGTTGGCCATGCGCATGCCGTCGCACACGCCCTGCCAGTCGGCGTGCGTCATGAAGCCCTGCAGGGGGGTGAACCCGCCGATGCCCATCATGATCAGGTCGCCCTTCTCGCGGGAGCTCACCTGCAGCTTCGGCAGGGTCTGCGCGCGGGCCCGCTCGGCCGCCAGTGCGTCTCCTTCGAGCAGCAGCGGCAGCAGGCCGCCGCCCCCGTGGGGATCAACGAGCGCCATGTTCCGTATCCCTCCATGTGTCTGGCCGCCCGGGAACATACCCGAACGAGCGCTTCGGTTCCTTGACGTATCGCAGCTTCATGCCACTGCCCGGTAATAGAGATTCTGCGGGTGATTCGCTTCGGCGAAGAAGAACCAGCGCTCGGCCACCAGGCCGGCGAACTGGATCACGAGTGCCGCCACCAGCAACGGTCCGGCCGGCCCGGCCAGCGCGAGCGCCTGCAGTGCCGCCGGCAGCGCGAACGCCGCCGTCAGGAACGCCCACTTCACCCAGCGCAGCGTGCCCGGCGGGCGCCCGTGGAAGAACTCATGGGTGTTGAACGAACCCGACTGGAAGCCCATCGACTTCTGCACGATCCGCGGGTGTTTGATGCCGATCGCCGTCTGCAGCGTGGATTTCGGCTTCAGCCGTCGGTTGCGCATCAGCGCCGCGCTGCGCCCGGCCAGCCCCAGCAGCGTGAACGCGAGCGCGTAGCCCGTGAAGAGCCGGGTGAGGTCGGGTGCGCTCGCTGCAGAGAATGCGCCCGCCAGCGTGAAGCCCGACGCGCAGCCGAGCAGCAGGAAATTGATCGGCGTGAGCGGACTGTGCCACTCGCGCAGGAACGGCAGGCAAGCATAGATCATGCCGGTGCAGACAAACAGCGCCAGCGCGAGCACGACCGCGCCCAGCCCGACGATCGTGGCGAGATCGATCACCCCGCCTCCGGGCAGCCGGGCGAGCACGGGTCGCCACCCCGTGAAGTGCACCAGCGCGTAGACGAAGACCGCGAACATGAAGGCCGGCAGCACGATCACCTCGCGTGACAGCCACGAGGTGCGCCATTGTGCGATCGCGCGCCAGGCACGCTCCGGGCGGCCGAGGTGGAAGAACGAGGCGAGCAGCCCGGCGCCCGTGAGCACCAGCGCGATCACGCTGCCGGTGACGTCGAAAGCGAGGCTGTCTGCCGGGGGGACCAGGTCGAAGAGCGCCAGCCCGTGCGCGGTGAAGATCGCGAGAAACAGGCCCTGGCCAGCGCCGATCAGCGTCGTCAGCAGGATTACCGAAGCCTCGGGGCGCATGGGGCTCGCCGTTACCAGGAAGTGACGTCGTCGAGCGACGGGTCGGCTTTCGAGGGCCGGGGCAGCAGGCCGTCGACCTTCAGCGGGTTGTCGGCGCGCTCGAGTTCGTCGGGATGCACGCGCATCGCGGTACGCCGGCGCGGCAGGTAGTGGTTCGACGGCTGCGTGCCCCATTCGGGCATCAAGGCATAACCGGCGTTGTCGCGGATCGCCTGCGAGACCACCGAATCGGGATCGTGGATGTCGCCGAACAGCCGTGCGCCGGTCGGGCAGGCGAGCACGCAGGCCGGCTTGCGCTCCGCCTCGGGCCGGCTGGTGTCGTAGATGCGGTCGACGCACAGCGTGCACTTGGTCATGACCTTGCGCTCGGGGTCGATCTCGCGCACCCCGTAGGGGCAGGCCCACGAGCAGTACTTGCAGCCGATGCACTTGTCGTAGTCGACCAGCACGATGCCGTCCTCGGCCCGCTTGTAGCTGGCCCCGGTCGGGCACACCGGGACGCAGGGCGGATCTTCGCAATGCAGGCAGGATTTCGGGAAGTGGACCGTCTGCGTGTCGGGGAACTCGCCGACCTCGAACGTCTGCAC
>Ga0226835_1000373_pt1 | contig 58432 bp, 60 predicted proteins | sample LAC_MetaG_1_FD_163627 | JGI IMG/M metagenome (GOLD analysis project Ga0226835, IMG submission 163627) | Anaerobic ammonium oxidizing microbial communities from anammox membrane bioreactor (MBR) in UC Berkley, California, United States -... | ecosystem: Engineered > Bioreactor > Anaerobic >...
TGTCGAAATTGCCCGCCGCGCCGTCGAGCTGCAGGCCGTACTGGTGGCCGAGCGGCAGCGTCAGCACGCCGCGACCGCCATAGATGTCCTTGTTCGCGAACGTGCCGCCAAGCCCGTCGATCTTGGCATTGACGCCGTCGACCGCGGCCGTCGAGCGGACCTCACCCGGCTTGTATCCTGCATCGGCCGCGTATGCCGCCTGCGTCGAAAAAAATAACGACCCGACGAGGCCGTAGAACATGCTCGTCGAGCGCAAAAAACGTTGTTGCGACATTCCGGCCCCCGCGTGTCGATGTCAGAATCACAGTCTGATCGCAGACGCAGTGAGCCATGCGGCCCGTATCCAATATGAGGTCGCGTACCCATTTTGGGCGCGCGAAGGAAAATGGCGCCGTCCTGTGCAGAAAAAAGCACACTCGCGCACGCACGACACGCACAGGCGCGTGCGATGCATACGCAGCGGCCGTACTCGCGGCCGCGCCTCGATTTAAACGTACTGCATTAGCGGATGCGCGCGTACCTTATTTCGCGACACGTCCGAGCGCATGCATGGTCTCGATCAGGTGCGCGCGATTTGTCGCAGAGCGGCCTTCGATATTGCCGACAAGCGTCGTGCGGATCGGGCCGATCCCGCTGAAGGCGAGGATGTTGCGCTTGAGGTTCTTCAGGCTGTGCGCGCGGAAGAACCAACGATAGACGAAGCCCGGCATGCCCATGGTCACCACGATGCGCGCCGACTTGCCCTGCAGCAGCCCCGGTCGTCTTTGCATGCGGTCGTGCTTGATCGCAAAGCCGGGGCGGAATACCTGCTCGAAGAACGCTTTCAGCAAAGCCGGCATCGAGCCGAGCCAGAGCGGATAGATGATGACGAGATGATCGGCCGCGCCGACGGCGTGCTGACAATCGCGCACCGCGGGCCCGGGCACGCCGTCCTCCCAGTCCGCGCGCGTGCGCACCGGATCGATGGCGATCCGCGCCAGCGTCAGGAGCGCGACGCGGTGGCCGGCCGCCTGCGCGCCCTCGCAATAGGCGGCCGCCAGCGCATGACAGAACCGGGCCGGGTCCGGATCGGGATGACCGTCGATCACGACGATAGATTTCGACATGCGCGCGCCCCGCAACCGCCGCCGCGCATGTCGCAAACCGATGCGCCCGCGACCTTGCGATGGATCAAGTATTCAGGAGAAGCACGACGATTTTTTCGCCGCCGGTAATCCGCGCCGGCGCTGTATTTTAATTTTATGCGCGGCCGTATCCCGAAACCGCAGACCGCTTTCGGGATTGCACGCTAGAATCTTGGAATATCCGGAAACGGCACCTTGCCGGCACGTACATGCAGGCGGCCAAGCTCCGCGCAGCGGTGCAGTTGCGGAAACACCTTGCCGGGATTGAGCAGGCTGTCGGGATCGAACGCACACTTGAGACGCTGCTGCTGGGCGAGATCGATGTCCGAAAACATCACCGGCATCAGATCGCGCTTCTCGATTCCGACGCCGTGCTCGCCGGTCAAGACGCCACCGACCTCCACGCACAACTTGAGAATGTCGGCGCCGAAGGCTTCCGCGCGCGCAAGCTCGCCGTCCTCGTTCGCGTCGTACAGGATGAGTGGATGCAGGTTGCCGTCGCCGGCATGGAAAACATTGGCGACGCGAAGACCATAAGTCTCGCTCAGCTCGCGCATGCGCGCGAGCACGAACGGCAGCCTGGCACGCGGAATGGTGCCGTCCATGCAGAGATAATCCGGCGAGATGCGGCCGACCGCCGGAAACGCCGCCTTGCGCCCGGCCCAGAACAGAAGCCGCTCGTCCTCCGACGTCGAGGCGCGCAGCGTCGTGGCGCGGCATTCCTTCGCGATCGCCTCCACACGGGCGATCAGGTGATCGACCTCGGCCTGCCCGCCGTCGAGCTCGACGATCAGCAGCGCCTCCACGTCGAGCGGATAATCGGCATGGACATATTCCTCGACCGCGTGGATGGCCGGCCGGTCCATCATCTCCATGCCGCCCGGGATGATGCCGGCGGCGATCACCCGGCTCACGCACATGCCGGCGTCCTCGGAGCTGGAAAAGCCGATCAGCACCGCGCGCGCGGTCTCCGGCTTCCTGAGGATGCGCACCGTGACCTCGGTCACCACCCCGAGCAAGCCTTCCGAACCGGTCATGACGCCGAGAATGTCGTAGCCCTCCGAATCCAGATGCTTGCCGCCGACGCGGATGACCTCGCCGGTGATCAGCACCATCTCGAGGCCGAGCACGTTGTTGGTGGTCATGCCGTATTTGAGGCAATGCACGCCGCCGGAATTCTCCGCGATGTTGCCGCCGATGGTGCAGGCGATCTGCGAGGAGGGGTCGGGCGCGTAATAGAAGCCCTGCGCCTCGACCGCCCTGGTGACGCCGAGATTGGTGACGCCCGGCTCGACCACGGCGACGCGGTTGTCGTAATCGATCTCGCGGATGCGGTTGAACTTGGCCATGCCGAGCAGGACGCCGTCGCCGAGCGGCAGCGCGCCGCCCGACAGCGAGGTGCCGGCGCCGCGCGGCACCACCTTGACGCCGTTCTCATGGCAATAGCGCAGCACCCGGCTGACCTGCTCGGTGGTCGAGGGCAGGACGACCACGAGCGGAAGCTGCCGGTAAGCGGTGAGGCCATCCGACTCGTAAGGGCGCATCTCGCTCTCGGAATCGATCACGCCTTCGCCCGGCACGATCGCGCGCAGGGCGCGCACGATGTCGGCGCGGCGCGACAGGATCGCCTGGTCGAGCGGGGGCATGGTCAGGGACATGGCGGCTGCGCTCCGAACGGGGTAGAATTATTATAGGTCCGACGGCGACAAAATGGCAGTTCGGATTGACAGTCCCGGCCGGGCCACCCTGGAATGCGCGATCGGTTGATCTGCGTCAACGAAGGCGCAGCCTTCGCGACTAGGTTACCGTCGTTGCCCTTTCAGCCAGCCCCGTCGCCAACCGGATAATCGTGGAGCGCCCCGTGTACAAGGATATCCTCCTCAACCTATCAGTCGATTCCGACAAGGACCCCGCCGCGGACTATGCGCTGTCGGTCGCCGATGCGTTCGAGGCCCACGTCTCGGCGGTGGCCTATGCCTACGAGCAGATCATTCCCGGGCCGGTCATCGGCACGATCGCGACCGACGTGATCGCCGCCGACCGCGCCGCCTGCATGAAAGCCGCGCAGAACGCGATCGCGAAGTTCGAGAATGCCGCCAAGCTTGCCGGCCGTTCGTTCGACACCCGCATCTGCCAGGCGACGCCCTCCGAGGCGATGCGCGATTTCGCCTTCGCCGCCCGGCGCGCGGACCTGACCATCCTCGGCCAGCCCGAGCCCGACGAGAAAGTCGGGCCCGACCTTATCCTGGAGGCCGCTTTGTTCCAGAGCGGGCGTCCGATGCTCACCGTGCCCTATATCCAGAGGGGCGGGCTCAAGCTCAACCGCGCGATCTGCTGCTGGGACGGCAGCGCGACCGCTGCGCGCGCCATCGGCGACGCCGTGCCGCTCCTGAAGAAGGCGAAGTCGATCGACCTGATCGTGGTGGCGACCAGCAAGATCGCCCCCGACGACGTGGCCGGCGCCGACATGGGCCATCACCTGGCGCGGCACGGACTGAACGTGACCGTCAAGCAGCTCTCCTCGTCCAACATCGAGGTCGCCGACGTGATCCTGTCCTATGCCGCAGATTTCGAGGCCGACCTGATCGTGATGGGCGGCTACGGCCATTCGCGGCTGCGCGAATTCATCCTCGGCGGGACGACGCGCGACATCATCCGCACGATGACGATTCCGGTCCTGATGTCGCATTGATCCGGACGCGCCGGGGCGGCACCATGGCGTGGTTTCGCAAACCATGGAGCGCGCCATGGATGCGCCAGCGCCAGCCTATCCGGCGGAATGGGAGCGGCATGAACGGCTGCGGGACGGGCGGCGCGTCTTCATCCGCCCGTTCCGGCCCGAGGATGTCGCGCTTTATCCGCAATTCCTCCGCGGCGTGACGGACGAGGATCTGCGGCTGCGCTTCTTTGCGCCGATCCGCCGCTTCTCCGACGAATTCGTCCGCAAGCTCGCGGCGGTCGATTACCGTAACGTCATGGTGTTCGTGGCCTTCGACGAGGACACCGACGAACCGCTCGGCGTCGTGCGACTGCATCGCGATCCCGACGGCAAAGGCGGCGAGTATGCCGTGCTGCTGCGTTCGGCGCTGAAAGGCCACGGACTCGGCTGGCTGCTGATGCAGCAAATGATCAATTATGCGCGCAGCCTCGGCCTCGAAACAATCCATGGACAAGTCCTGCCCGAGAATGCGACCATGCTATCGATGTGCGCCGAGCTCGGATTTCACATCGCCGACGACCCTGAAGAGCATGGCCTCAAGGTCGTGACCCTGTCGCTTACGGCGCCCCTGCGCGTCGCATAATTCGCCCGCCGGCAGGGAACCCGCACGGGGCATGCGCGTTCTATCGCGCCAGCCCATTTCATCCCCTGGCCCTTTTTTCCAGATCGAGGTCTTGACTGGTCCATGCCCGGTGATTTCAGCTTCGGGATTGAAGAAGAATATTTCCTGGTCGATGCGCGCACCGGGTTGGTGGCGCGCAGCATGCCGCAGGATTTCTTGGACGCCGCCAAGCGCGAGCTCGGCCCCTGCGTCACCGGCGAATTCCTGCAGTCGCAGATCGAGATCGTCACGCAGCCGTTCACCGACATGGCGGCGGCGCGCACCGAGTTGAGCCGCCTGCGGCGCGCGCTCGCAACGATCGCAGCCGCGCACGGGCTTGCGATCTTCGCCGCCGGCACGCACCCGACCGCGAACTGGGAGCGCTCGCGCCAGTCCGAAGGCAAGCGCTACGACACGGTGATGGACGACCTGCAGATGATCGGCCAGCGCAACATGCTCTGCGGCCTGCATGTGCATGTGGCCCTGCCGGACCCCGACCAGCGCGTCGACATGATGATCCGCATGCTGCCGTTCCTGCCGCTGTTCATCGCGCTGTCGACGTCATCGCCGTTCTGGCGCTCGCGGCAGAGCGGGCTGAAGGGCTACCGGCTCGCCGCCTATGACGAGCTGCCGCGCACCGGCGTGCCGGAATTGCTGCGCACCAAAGCCGATTACGAGGCCTATATCGATGCGCTCGTGCGCGCCGGGGTGATGCCGAACGCGAGCTATATCTGGTGGGCGATCAGGCCCTCGCACAATCATCCGACGCTCGAACTGCGCGCACCCGATTGCTGCACCTGGCTCGACGACACGCTCGCCATCGCTTCGCTCTACCGCGCGCTGGCGCGCCGGCTGACGCGCAATCCCTGGCTGCACTGGGACATATCGAGCGTCTCGCGCGCGATCATCGTCGAAAACAAGTGGCGGGCGCAGCGCTACGGCATCAACGGCAGCTTCGTGCGCATCGAAGGCGACGGCGCGATCAGCGTGCGCGAATTCACCGAACAGGTGGTCAACGAGATTGCCGGCGACGCGCAGGCGCTCGGCTGCGCGGCGGAAGTGGAGCATTGCCTGCGCATCATCGAGCGCGGCACCTCGGCCGACAACCAGCTCGCGATCTACGATGAGCTGGCCGACGATCCGGAGACGGCGCTGCGCGCGGTCATCGCCTGGGTGACCGAGCAGACATTGCGCTGATGTCCGCTTATCCCTCGTCGGGCACCGGCATTACGGTTTGCACCACAAGCCCGCGCGCGCGCGCGTCGACGACGCCGAGCCCGCGCAGCGAGAACAAAGTCAGCGTCTGCACGGCGTTGCGCAGTTGCGCGGGATCGTCCGCCGGCGCCGGCGCGAGCGGGCCGAGCAGCGCCTCGATCAGCGCGCCGACAAGCGCGGCGGCGGTGAGGTCGGCATCCTGTTGCGGCAGATGGGTCAGCGCCATGGCGGCGGCGATGCGCTTGCGGAACTCCGCCGCCAGGGTCCGGCGGAAGGCGACGCGCAGCGCTTCCACGTCCGGCTCGACCGGCTCGGCGAGCACCGCCCAGGCGAGGCGCCGGTTGCGCAGCGCGCCCGCGGCAAAGGTCGTGATCGAGGCGGCAAGCCCCGACATCGGACCGGGCGCGGTCTCGGCGGCGCGCCGCACCGCGCCGATGTGCGCCTCCGACACCGCCGTCACCAGTGCGCCGACCAGCTCGGTCTTGGACGGGAAGTAACGATAGACCGTGCCGGCCGCAATGCCCGCTCGCCCGGCGACGGCCGCGATCTGCACCGCGGCCATGCCACCCTCGCCCGCGATCTCGCGCGCGGCGGCGACGATCGCCCGATGCCGGGCGGCCTGCTTGCGGATGACGTTATCGGTGCGCCGGTAAGGCATTCAAAGAATGAACCATCATTCATTCCTGCCGCCAATAGCCCGCGACGAACTTTTGCATGCGGCCGCGCTTACCCGCGGCCGGCGAGCGACCTGCTGCGGATCGCCGTCAGCGTGGTGGCCGGCGTGATCGCCTCCGGATCGAGCTTGAGGTGGATGATCGACGGTTTGCCGGAGGCTTTGGCGTCGGCAAAGGCCCGGGCGAAATCGGCGGTCTTCTCCACCGTCGCGCCGAAGCCGCCGAAGGCATGCGCGTAAGCGGCGAAGTCGGGATTCTTCAGGGCTGTCGCCACGACGCGCTCAGGATATTCGCGCTCCTGATGCATGCGGATGGTGCCGTACATGCCGTTGTCGGCGATCGCGACGATGACCGGCAACTCGTATTGCACGGCGGTCGCAAATTCCTGCCCGTTCATCAGGAAGTCGCCGTCGCCCGCAAGGCAGAACACGGTGCGCTCGGGATGAAGCTTCTTCATCGCGACTGCGGCCGGCACGCCGTAACCCATCGAGCCCGACGTCGGGGCGAGCAGCGTGCCGAACCTGCGGAAGCGATAGAAGCGGTGGATCCAGGCGGAGAAATTTCCCGCCCCGTTGCAGATGATGTCGTCGGGCGCGAGCTGGCCGCGCAGCCATACCATGATCTCGCCGACATTCACCGCCCCGGGCACCTCGGTCGCCTTCTCGCTGAAGGCGAGATAGTCGGCATGCGCCGTTCTCGTCTCCGCCGACCATGGCATTGCCGGCGGCGCCTGCAGGCCTTCGAGGGCCGCTGCAAACGCGGTCGGCGAAGCATTGATCGCCAGATGCGGACGATAGACGCGGCCAAGCTCCTCGGCGCCGGGATGCACATGCACGAAGGTCTGCTTCGGGGTCGGGATATCGATCAGCGAATAGCCCTGGCTCGGCATCTCCCCGAGCCGCCCGCCGATCAGCAGCAGCAGGTTGGCGGCCTTGATGCGCGCGACGACCTTCGGATTGGGACCGACGCCGAGATCGCCGGCATAGTTCGGATGCGTCTGGTCGAACAGATGCCCGCGCCGGAAGGTATTGATCACCGGCAGGTCGAAGCGTTCGGCAAAGCGCTGCAAGGCGGCGCAGGCCTTCTCCGACCAGCGGCTGCCGCCGACCAGCACGACCGGCTTCTGCGCCGCCCAGAGCAGCTTCTGCAGCCGCGACATGTCGGTGAGGCCGGGCCAGGTCTCGATCGGCGCGAACGGCAACGCGTCCGGCACGATCGCGCGCTCGATCAGCATGTCCTCGGGCAGTGCGATGACTACCGGTCCCGGCCGTCCCGAGGTTGCGGTGTGGAAGGCGCGCGAGACAAGCTCGGGAATGCGCGCGGGATCGTCGATCTCGGTCGTCCATTTGGCGACCGAGCCGAACACGGCGCGGTAATCGAGCTCCTGGAACGCCTCGCGCCCGCGCATCTCGCGCGCGACCTGGCCGATGAACATGATCATCGGCGTGGAATCCTGGCTCGCGATATGGATGCCGGGCGAGGCATTGGTCGCGCCCGGGCCGCGCGTGACGAAACAGATGCCGGGCTGGCCGGTGCGCTTGCCCACCGCCTCCGCCATCATCGCCGCCCCGCCCTCCTGCCGGCAGACCGTGATCGAAACGCTGCGGTCGTGGAAAGCGTCGAGCGCGGCAAGATAGCTTTCGCCCGGCACGCAGAAGACATGCTGCACGCCATGCGCGACCAACTGATCGACGAGGATTTCCCCGCCCGTCCTCGATCCGTCATTGGCGCGCATGTGCGGCTCCGTGTGGTGGCACGCTCTTCAGGGCTTGCCGATCGGCGCGAACTTCGTCGGCAGCATCAGCTTGGTCGTCTGGCTGTCGAGATAGCCGGCATCCGCGCTCATCTTGAGATAGGCCTGCCACTCGGGATCGGCCTGCATGGCGGCGCGCCGGCGGGCGCGGTCGGCGGCGTCCTCGTAGACCCAGATATGCACGATGGTGTTCAGCTCGCCGCTCTCGGCGACCATGTAGGCGAACGGCTTGCCGAGATGACGCACCTGCGCGGCATAGCCGTGCTGCTCGTAGAGGTCGAGATGGGCCTGCAGCTTGCCGGGTTTGGTGCGGTAGGTGCGATGATCGATGAGCACGTCAATCTCCTGTGCGGCGCGGACTCCCGTACGGCGCGATGGCGGCCGGCGGCGCACTGTTTCCGCAGGCGCACGCGCCGTCAATAGCCCCGCCGCCGGAGCGTCGATGTCCGCGCGGGATCGCAGGGCCGCAACGGCCCCGCCGCCGTCAGGTCGCGGTCTGGACCGAGGCCACCACGAAGGTGTGCATCTCGCCGTCTTCGTCGCGAATCGAGACATACTCGCCGACCCGGAACGGGTGGCTGCCGAAACGGTAGCCGGCCTCGTCGTCTTCCTCGGCGGTGTCGTCGTAATCGAAAATCCAGCGCGCATGCTCGGCGCCGCCGGCCTTGTGCACAAGCTTGCCGATCTCGTCGGCCTCCCCGCTCCAGAAGCGCCGCACGCCGCAATTGGCCCGGTGCTTGCGCCAGAGCTCGACGTCGATATGGTCCGTATCGTCGAGCGGGGCGACGAACTCATAGCCGTGCTGGGCCGACCCGTTGGGGAACTGTTTCGAACGCGCCAGGTTGAGGCGGATGCGCTTGAACTGGTGCGGCAAACTCGTCATGAGCAAAACTCCGTGGTGCGACGATTCCGGTATGGTTTCACATATTTGCAGTGCCGATAGCAATCCGCCTTTGACCTTGCGCAAAGCCGCCGACGCCCGGGCCGGGCAAACGACCCCATGACCCGCGATCCGACCGACGACCAGGCGGCCGTCTTCGCCTTTCTGGGCCGGCCCGACACATTTGGCGTACCGGCGGTCGAGCGTATCGACACACATGCCGCCGCCGTGTTTCTGGCTGGCGAGCGCGCGATCAAGATCAAGCGGGCGGTAAAATTTCCGTTTCTAGATTTCTCGACATTGGGGAAACGCAAGGCGGCCTGCGAGGCGGAGATCGAAATCAACCGCCGCTTCGCCCCCGCCCTCTATCGCGGCGTGGTCGCCATCACGAAGGATGACAGCGGCCGGCTCTCGCTCGGCGGCGCGGGCGAGCCGGTGGAATGGGCGGTGGAGATGCGCCGCTTCGACGAGAATGCGACGCTCGACCGTCTGGCGGACCGCAAGGAGATCGATGCCGGGCTCGCCGACGCGCTCGGGCGCGCGGTCGCGGCTGCCCATGCCGCAGCGCCGGCGGTGGAGGCCGCGCCCTGGATCGCCGCCCTCGGCGACTATATCGCGCAGAACGAGCGCGCCTTCCGCGAGCGGCCCGACATTTTTCCGCCCGGCCCGATCGACGACCTCACCGCGCGCGCGCGCCGAAAGCTCACCGACGTCACCGCGCTGCTGCACGCGCGCGGAGCGCGCGGCCTGATCCGCCGCGGGCACGGTGACATGCATCTCGGCAACATAGTATTGATCGACGGCCGGCCGGTGCTGTTCGACGCGCTCGAATTCAACGCGCTCGTGGCGTCCGGCGACGTGCTCTACGACCTCGCCTTCCTGCTGATGGACCTGGTCGAGCGCGCCCTGCCGGCGGCCGCCAGCATCGCGTTCAACCGCTATCTCGCCGAGACCGGCCGGCCCGAGGATTATGATGCGCTCGCGGCCTTGCCGCTCTTCCTGTCGCTGCGCGCGGCGATCCGCGCCAAGGTGACGGCGGCGAAACCCGCAGCCGCCGGCAGCACACAGGCGCAGGCGATCGCCCGCTCGGCGCGCACCTATTTCGACTGGGCGGTGCGTTTTCTTGCGCCCTGCACGCCGACCCTGATCGCGGTCGGCGGCCTGTCCGGCACCGGGAAATCCGTGCTCGCGCGGGCGCTCGCTCCATTCGTTGCGCCCGCGCCCGGCGCGGTGTTGCTGCGCTCGGACGTCGTGCGCAAGACGCTGCACGGGCGGCAGGAGACCGAACGCCTGCCCGGGGAGGCATACCGGCCGGAGGCGACGCGCGCCGTCTACGCGACGCTGATCGAACGCGCGACGCGCATTCTCGCCGCCGGCCATTCCACCATCGCCGATGCGGTTTACGCCACCGAAGCCGAACGCCATGCGATCGAGAGCGTCGCGCACAACGCAGGCGCGGCCTTCCACGGGCTGTTCCTGACCGCCGACCTGAAGACGCGCATCGCGCGCGTCGGCGCGCGCACGGCCGATGCGTCGGATGCCGATGCCGCGGTCGCGCATCGTCAGGAAAGCTACAGGCTCGGCACGATCGGCTGGACCGAAGTCGACGCATCCGGCACGCCGGAGGAGACATTGGCCAAAGCGCGCACGGCGCTCGGCCTGAAACCGGACTAGAGACCCGCCGCGCGCACCGCAATCGCGACCGCAAGGCCAAGGCCGAGCGCGATGAATTCGTTGCGCCGCACGAACATCGACAGCACCACCGCGCCGACTGCCAGAAACGCTGCCGGCCCGCTCGACGCCATCACCGGCAGCACGATGGCCGCGACCACCGATCCCGGCAGCGCTTCGAGCATGCGGCGCGCGCGGCCGGTCAGAGTCACGCGGCCCATGAGCCAGAAGCCGCCGACCCGCATGCCATAGGTCATCAGCGCCATGCCGGCGATGGCGAGCAGCGGGGCATGCGGAAACGTCTCACCGGCGCTCATCGATGAAGCCTCCGGCAATGGCTCCCGACAGGGAACCGGCGATCATGAACCAGTAACCGGGCACGAGCGCCTGCACGAGGAGCGCGACGAAGCCAGCCACCGCCCACGGCACCGCATGGCGCGGTCCGCGCCATAGCGGCACCAGCATGGCGACGAAGAACATCGGCAGGATCAGGTCGACGCCGAAGCGGCGCGGATCGGCGATCAGCGCGCCCGCGACATAACCGAGCATGGTGACCGGCACCCAAATGATCCAGAGCGCGATCGAGGAACCGAGCAGCACGGAGGCGTCACTGCCGCCTTCGGCGCGGTGGCGGATCGAGATCAGCCAGCTTGCGTCGGTATTCATCAGCAGCACGGGATAGACCTGCGCCGCCGGCAGGGGTCCGAGCCACGGCCGCAGCGAAGCACCCATCAGCAGCATGCGCATGTTGACGACGCCGGTGACGAGCGCGAGCGTGGCGATCGTGCCGAAGGTCAGCGGGTCCTTCCAGATTTCCATCGCCACGAGCTGCGAGGCACCGGCAAACACGAAGGCGCTCATCAGCGCGGCGTCAGTCAGCGACAGTCCCTTCTGTGCGGCCACCGTTCCGAACGCGGCTCCGAAAACGGCCGAGCCGGGCAGCAGCGGCAACGCATAGCGCATGCCGAGCCACAGGCCGGCAATGCTCCAATAGGGCGCGCCAGCGCCTCTGGCGGTTTCGCTATGCATGGAATTCATGGCATCCAACGGGCCGGGAGCACTAGCAAAGCAGCGCAAGCTGGGCAATGTTGGACGCACGTTCCGCCCCTCGTTCCCCCGGATCCCACCGATGTTCTCCGACCGCCGGCATATCGCGGTGTCGTTCGCCGCCGCCGGCGCCTTCCTCAATCTCTATGCGCCGCAGGCCGTGCTGCCGCTGCTCGCCGACGAATTCGGCGCCAGCGCGGCCGAGATCGCGATGATCATGTCGGCATCGACGTTCGCGGTCGCCTTCACTGCGCCGTTTACCGGCGTGATCGCCGACGTGGTCGGGCGCAAGCGCGTGATCGCGGCCGCGCTCGCCGCCCTCGTCATCCCGACGGTGATGATCGCGTTCGTCTCGAGCCTCGATGCGCTCGTGTTCTGGCGCTTCATGCAGGGCCTCGCGCTGCCGCCGATCTTCGCCGTCACGGTCGCCTATATCGGCGGCGAATGGCCGGCGGACGAGGCGACCGGCGTGACCGGGCTCTATACCGCAGCGGCCGGCCTCGGCGGCTTTCTCGGGCGGCTGCTCACCGGCCTCTTGGCGGAGCCGATCGGCTGGCGCAATGCGTTCCTGGTCGATGCCGGGCTGACCGCGCTGTGCGCGATCGGCGTCGTGACGCTGCTGCCGCGCGAAAAGCATTTCGTGCGCGCGACCAACCTGCTGGCCTCGCTGCGGCAGATGCTCGCGCACCTGCGCAACCCGCGCCTGCTCGCGACCTTTGCGGTCGGCTTCGGCGTGCTGTTCAATTTCATCGCCATCTTCACGTTTGTCAGCTTCCATCTCGCCGCCCCGCCCTACAATCTGTCGGCGGCCGCGCTCGGGCTGATCTTCACGGTCTATCTGCTCGGCACCTTCACGACGCCGCTTGTCGGGCGGGCGGTGGCGCGTTTCGGACGCCGCCAGGTCGTGGTCGGCGCGCTGGCGGTGTGGGCGGGCGGCGTGCTGCTGACGCTCGTGCCGTCCCTGCCGGCGATCATCGCGGGGCTTGCGCTGGCGGCGGCGAGCGGCTTCTTCGTGCAGGCCTGCTCGCAAAGCTATGTCGCCACGCGCGCGCAGACCGGAATTTCCTCGGCCATCGGGCTCTATGTCACGGCTTTCTATATCGGCGGCAGCGCGGGCGCGATCGTGCCCGGCTTCGGCTGGCAATCGGGCGGCTGGGCGGCGACGGCCGCTTTCGTGCTTGTGATGCAGGCCGCGATGGCCCTGACCGTGTGGCTGGCATGGCCGCAGGAACGCCGATAATATCGGCGCCCGAAAGGGAGGCGCGGATGCGGCCGGCATCGCTGACCATGCTGGGTCTCGTCATTCTGGCGCTGAGCGCCGCGTCCACGCCGGCGCAGGAGAAGAGTTCGCCGCTGCCTTCGCACATGCCGCTCGGCAAGGAAGTCTGCTACGGCCGCACCTACGACAGGAACCATCTCGCGAGCCATCCCAGACAGCGCGTGACGAGCTTCCACCTGTTCCGCGACTTCACGCCCGACGAGAGCGCGGAATCGCCCTCCTACTCGGCCGGTAACCTGCGCGAGGCCGACGGCGACGGCGGCATCATCGTGTCCGCCTATGTGCGCTTCCGCAACCGGCCGGGGATATTCTGGAACGGCCTGAACTGCACGCGCACCGAATCCGGCACGGTCCGCTGCGGCATCGATTGCGACGGCGGCGGCTTTGCGCTCAGGGGCCGCGGCGAGACGCTGCTGGTGGAGAACGAGGGCTTCGTGGTGGTCGGCGGCTGCGGCGCGAGCGAGGAGGATTCCGCGCAGGCCGATTTCGTCGCCCCCGGCGCCGACGACAAGGTGTTCCGGCTCGATCCGAAGCCGGTTGCCGAATGCCGCGCGCTCGAAGACGCGCGCCGGCCGGCCTGGGCGAAGCTCGGCGCGCCGCTGCGCGTGCGCCTCGACACCAGCGATCCGGTCTGCTTCGCGCGCCATTACGACGACGCGCATCTGGCGAAGCATCCCCGGCAGACGGTCCGCCGCATCGCGGTCCGCAAGGCCGCCGGCAAGCGGCTCGATCCCGGCGAATTCCCCTCCTACGAACTGACATTCCGGATCGAACTGAAGAGCGGCGGCCACTTCGAACGGAAGATCGCCTGTCACGCCGAACAATACGCCTTCCTATGCACGAACGACACGGCGACCGACGGCCCGCGCGAATTCTTTCTCTCGCGCGCGGGCGACGGCCACGTTATGCTGCGCGACCGGCGCGGCGTCATGCAGACGATGTTCGACACGACGCTCGGCAGCGACGACCGCCTGTTCAGGCTCGAGCAGACGTCCGACGGCGCCTGCAATTTCTAGAGCCTTTCCTGCTGTGATGGAATCAAAGCAGGGGCTCCAGCTTTTTGTTTTGACGCGTTTTCTTCGCGCGAACCGGTACCCACTTCGCTCGAAAACGCTTTAAGCGAATGCGCGGGGCAAAGGATTTGCCCCGCCGATAACTTCAGTGGGCCGCCGACCAGGCCGGCGGACGCCGCACGAGCCACGGTCCGTAAACGGCGGCAAAGCCGCCGAAGGCCGCCACCCACAGCGTGGCGGCGAGATAGAGAGATGTCATGTCGCCGGTGCAGGCCGACACGATCCGCAGCACGGCCGCGGCGAAGGCGAACGCATAGATCGCCTGCGTCGCCGGCGTCGCGGCAAGCGCGCGGCCGGTATGGCCGAGACTGGCGCGCGTCATGACCGCAAGCGTCATCATCCCGATGGCGCCCGCGCTCCAGGCATGCAGGCCCGCGTTCGGCGGAACATGATCGGGCCACAGGCCCGACAGGGCCGTCAGCAGGAAACCGAGAGGCACGAACGCATAGCCGACATGCAGGACGAGCACGAGCCGGTCGGCGAAAGTGCGGTCGCCCGCCCAGCGCACAAGCCGGTAAGCCTGCAGCAGACCGGTGGCGAGGAGGACAAACGGCGTTGCGGCGAAAGCGGGCGCGAAGACCCACAACGCAAGCGCGAGCGCAGAGGCGACGACGCAGAGCCCGTCGTAGCGGCTGAACGGCTGCGGCAGGCGTCCGGGATTTTGCCGCACCAGCCAGTTGCGCGTGAAGCTCGGTATGATGCGCCCGCCGATCAGCGTGATCAAAAGGACGATCGCGGCAATGCCGAGATGCAGCCCATAGGTCGACGCGCCGGTGCGGATCACCTCCACGTGGAAGACGATGTTGCCAGCGATCAGCACGCCGAGCACGCCGAGCACGCGCAGATTGCGCCAGTTGCGGCCGGCCACGATCTCGCGCATCGCGACGAGCGCCAGCAGAACCAGAAAAGCGGTGTCGATCGTGGCGGCAACGCCGAGCCCGACCCGGGTCGAGCAGAAGATCGCGATCCGTCCGGCAAGCCAGAGCGCCGCGAGCCCCGCGAGCGGCAGGCCGCATACGGGCAGACGGCCGGTCCAGTTCGGAATCGCGGTCAGCAGGAAGCCCGCGATCACCGCGCTGCCATAGCCATAGATCATTTCGTGGCCGTGCCAGTCGGTCGCGGCCAGCGCCGTCGGCACGGTCAATGCGCCGACATATTGTGGAATCCACAGAAGGATCGACAGCGCCGCCCATGCGGCGCCTCCGAGAAAGAACGGACGGAATCCGTAAGAGAACAGCGCCGGACCGCAATATTCGCGGCGGCGCGCAAGCGCCGCAGGTATGGACATCATCACTCCCTTTCGCCGCAAGAGACGTCAGAAGTCATTGCACGCTGCCCATTGGCGGACGCGAACGCTTTGACCTAAGTCATGCGTATCAGCACAAACAAAAACGCCCGCCATGTGGCGGGCGTTTCCGGTCGTTCAACCTTCGTTCAAGACGGCTGCGGTTCCAGCCCGCCCGGTTCCGGACGCGGACGGCCGCGGCCGGTGGTCGGCACCGCCGAAGAACGCGGCGCCTGCGGCTCGATCACCGATTCACGGTTCGGCTTCTTACCGTCGAGCAGGTCCTTGATCTCGTCGCCGGAGAGCGTTTCGAACTCAAGCAGGCCCTTGGCGAGCATTTCAAGGTCCTCGCGCTTCTCGTCGAGAATCTGGCGCGCTTCCGAATGCCCGGCCTCAACCAGCCGGCGAACCTCGGCGTCGATCTTCTGGGCGGTCGCCTCCGAGATATTCTGTTGACGCGCAACAGACATGCCCAAAAACACCTCGTCCTGGTTCTCGCCATAGGCCACCGCGCCGAGTTCCGGCGAGAAGCCCCAGCGCGTGACCATCATGCGGGCCAGGCGCGTGGCCTGCTCGATGTCGCTCTGTGCGCCCGACGTCACCTTGTCCTGGCCGAAGATCATCTCTTCGGCGACGCGGCCGCCCATCATGATCGCAAGCCGCGAGGTCATCTGCTCGAAGCTCATCGACAGCTTGTCGCGCTCGGGCAGTTGCATGACCATACCGAGCGCGCGGCCGCGCGGAATGATGGTCGCCTTGTGCACCGGATCGGTCGCCTTGACGTTGAGGGCGACGATGGCATGCCCGCCTTCGTGATAGGCGGTCAGCATCTTCTCTTCCTCGGTCATGACGAGCGACTTGCGCTCGGCGCCCATCATCACCTTGTCTTTGGCGTCCTCGAACTCGATCTGCGTCACCATGCGCTTGTTGCGCCGCGCCGCCATCAGCGCCGCCTCGTTGACGAGGTTCATCAGGTCGGCGCCCGAGAAGCCGGGCGTACCGCGCGCGATGGTCTTGAGATTCACGTCCGGCGCCAGCGGCACCTTGCGCACGTGCACTTTCAGGATCTGCTCGCGGCCGACCACGTCCGGATTGGGCACGATGACCTGACGGTCGAAGCGGCCCGGACGCAGCAGCGCCGGATCGAGCACGTCGGGACGGTTAGTGGCGGCGATCAGGATGATGCCCTCGTTCGCCTCGAAGCCGTCCATCTCGACGAGGAGCTGGTTGAGCGTCTGTTCGCGCTCGTCGTTGCCGCCGCCGAGGCCGGCGCCGCGATGGCGGCCGACCGCGTCGATTTCGTCGATGAAGATGATGCAGGGCGCGTTCTTCTTGGCCTGCTCGAACATGTCGCGCACGCGGCTCGCGCCGACGCCGACGAACATCTCGACGAAGTCGGAGCCCGAAATGGTGAAGAACGGCACGTTCGCCTCGCCCGCGATCGCGCGCGCCAGCAGCGTCTTGCCGGTGCCGGGAGGGCCGACCAGGAGCACGCCGCGCGGAATGCGTCCGCCCAGGCGCTGGAACTTGCCGGGATCACGCAGGAACTCGACGATCTCCTGCAGATCGAGCTTAGCCTCGTCGACGCCGGCCACGTCTTCGAAGGTCACGCGGCCGTGCGCCTCGGTCAGCAGCTTGGCGCGCGATTTGCCGAAGCCCATCGCCTTGCCGGCACCGCCCTGCATCTGGCGGCTGAGGAAAATCCACACGCCGATGAGCGCGATGAAGGGCAGCCACGAGACGAGCAGCGACACGAACCACGGCACATTGTCGCCGGGCGGGCGCGCGGTGATGGAGACGCCCTTGCCGTAGAGACGCTGGATCAGGCTCGGATCGTTGGGGGCGTAAGTATTGAACGGCCGGCCGTCGGTGAACGCGCCGTGGATTTCCGGACCCTGGATCACGACGTCGCGCACCCGGCCCTGATCGACCTCGGTCAGGAGCTGGGAGAACGAGATGTCCTGCGTGGGGGTACGCTGGGTCGGATTCTGGAACAGCGTGAACAGCGCCAGCAGCAACAGGACGATGATCACCCACAGGGCGAAATTACGAAGATTAGCGTTCATCCGGTGTCCTCTGCGCCCGTTCAATCGCGGGGCGAATGCCGAAAAATACCCGACCCGGCGGGCGCAAGCGCCCCCGTCCCGTTAACGAATGTAGGTTCGGCGTCCCCCCGAGGGAATAGTCCATTTTAATCATTTTACCCCGACCTCGTGCGGCCGTTTGAACCAGTTTGTCCCTTGGTTAAGGCCGAAATTCGACCCCCTCCGGCCGCCCGGCGCGGGGGCGCGCGCTCGACCAGAACCAGGCTTCCCCGGCAGGCAACCGCTGCCCCGGCCAGGGTGCGGCGAACCGGCGATCCCGTCCGCGCATGCTCGCGGACGAGGGCGTGCAGGTTTTCGAGTTTCGCAAGCTCGACCGGACCCTCGTCGCCCAGTTCGGCGACGGCACGCCCCAGAAGGCGCAGACCGATCTCCTCCGGCAGGGCGGCAAATCCCGCGGCATCGAGGGCAATGCCGGCGCCCGCCGGCTCGCGCCGGACCGCAAGCTGCGCGGATGCCGCATCCACCGCGCGTTCAAGCGCGGTCTCCGCGCGCCGCACCCGCCGCGCGAGCACGGCAAGACGCTCCGCCGTCAGCCCTTCGCGCGCCAGCGCCGGCAGGATCGTGCGCAGGCGCGCACGCGTAAAGCGTGGATCGCGGTTCGAGGGGTCGTCGGCATAGGCGATGCGCGCGCGCCGCAGCGTGGCGATCAGCCGCGCCTTGGATACCGCAAGCAGCGGACGCACGACCGTGATGCCGAACAGCGCGTTCTCGCGCGTCATGGCGGCAAGGCCGGACAGGCCGCTGCCGCGCGCAAGACGCAGCAACACGGTCTCGGCCTGGTCGTCGAGCGTATGGGCGGTGAGCACATGACGCGCGCCGGCTTTTGCGGCTTCCGCCGCAAGCAGACGGTAACGGGCGTGGCGTGCGGCCTCCTGCAATCCGGTGCGCGGCTTTTTGCCGGTCCAGCGCACGGTGCGGTGCGTGACGCCGAACTTGCGCGCAAGCGCGCCGACCGCCTTCGCCTCGGCCGCCGATTGCGCGCGCAGGCCATGATCGACGGTGACCGCGACGAGCTTCGGCCCGGATGCGCGCGCAGTTCGCCAGCGCGCGGCGAGCATCATGAGCGCGGTCGAATCCGGACCGCCGGATACGGCAAGGATCAGCGCGGAGGCTTCGGCAAGACCGGCAAACAGCCGTTCGTCTTCGGTCGGGGCAAGCGGCAGGACCGGCTCAGCAACGCACACGCTTCATTTCCCGCTCGACGCCCTGCTTGACCGAAAGGCTCGCGCGCGGATATTTGCGCCCGATCTCGGCGAAGGACGCGCAGGACATCTCCTTCTGGCCGAGCGCGGCGAGCGACTGGCCGAGGCGAAGCAGCGCGTCGGGCGCCTTGGCGACGGTTTCGTATTTCGTCGTCACTGTCAGGAAGGCTTCGGCGGCGTCCTGATAGCGCTGGCGCTGGAACAGGCTCTCGCCGAGAAAGAAATGCGCGTCAGGCGCGAGGCGGTCGTTCGGATAGCGGCGCACGAATTCGCGGAAGCTGCTTTCGGCCGTCGCGAAGTCCTTGCGCTGCAGATAGCCGTAGCCGACCTCGAACTCGTCCCTCGGGCTTTGCGGAGCGGGACCGAGCGACGCCATGGGACCGGGCGCGCTCCCCTGCGGCGGGGCGCCGGCGGGATTTTGCGCCAGCGTGGACAGATCGAGCGGCGAGCCGGGCGCGCGCGCGCCGCGCGTCTCAACCGGCGCTCCCTCTTCCTGCATGATCGGACCGGGTTGTGCGGACGGCTGTCCGGGCGGCAACGCGCCGAGCGTGCGGGGCGCGCCGGGCGCATTCGGATTGGCGGCGGGATCGAAAGCGTCGCCGCGGCGGCCGGGCGCGACCGGGCGCACCGGGCTCGGGCCTGCCGAGGGATCGGCGGCCGGCGGCATGGTCGCCTGGCCCTGCGGACGGGCAGGCGCGGCCGGCTGCGCCGGCGTTCCCGCGCGCGGGGCGGACGCGCCGCCGAGTTGCTGAAAGCGGAACTCATTGTCCTCCTGCATGCGGCGCAATTGCTGCTCGAGCTGCTGATTGCGGAACTGAAGCTGCTCGAGCTGGCCGGTCAGCATGCGCATCTGGTTCTCGATCTGCTCGAGGCGCACGACGACGTCGGAGGCCGACATCTGGGCCGCTGCCGGCATCGAACCGGCGGCGCAGACTGCGAGAGTGGCCAGCAGGGCGGCCGGGAAACGAAGACGCATTGTACACATGGGATATGGCGGCGAATCTGGCGGCTCTGGATCGGGCCGCTTCCGGCCCGGGCGATCGCAGGATTTTAGCATCGTGCGAGCCTGCGTCCAAATTGTGACTGGCGGCCGCCCGCGCGCGCGGGCGGCCGCAAACGCAGACCGGCGCCTCACGGCGCCGGTGAACGAAAATGCTGCAGCCCGTGGCGGACGCGCATCACGAACTGGCGTTGAGCACGGTGACCGCGCGGCGGTTCTGCGACCAGCAGGATATGTCGTTGCAGACCGCGACCGGGCGCTCCTTGCCGTAGGAGATCGTGCGCATGCGGCCCGGATTGACCCCGCGCGAGGTCATATATTCGCGCACCGCCTGCGCGCGCCGGCTGCCGAGGCCGATATTGTATTCGCGCGTGCCGCGCTCGTCGGCGTGCCCTTCGATCGTGAAGGAATACTGGCTGTACTGGTTCAGCCACTGCGCCTGCTTGTCGAGCGTGGCGATCGCCTGCGGGCTCAGCGTCGAGGAATCGGATTCGAAGAACACGCGGTCGCCGACATTGACCACGAAATCCTGCTGGCTGCCGGGCGCGGCAACGCCGGCCGCACCGGTCTGGTTGGCCGTATTCTGCGCGCACGCGGACAGCGCGAGCGCGCCAACGAGAAGAGCCGCGAAACGGGCGGCGCGGATGACATTACTGACAGGCATCTTTCCGGTGCCTCCATTTTCACGTCGTTACCGGAGCATGCTTCCGGTCTAACCGCCGATCGTTAAGCGAACGTTCCGTCAACCTTGATCGTCCCTTGCAGGACCGCGGAAAAGGCCGGTCTTTCCGGAAACCTTTTCGTAACGGTTAACGCACGGTAAACGCCACACCGATGTGGCGGTAATAGGGTCACGACAACAAAGGCGACCAGGCCGGATCGGAGGCGAAGCTCGGCGTCGGCACGCGCTGCTCGTTGCGGCCGGTGATATCCACCGTATAGAGCGCGGGACCCTGGCCGGGATCGCGGAAGAACATGATCACGCGTCCGTTGGGGGCGAATGTCGGCCCCTCGTTGTGGAAGCCTTCGGTCAGGAGACGCTCGCCGGTGCCGTCCGGCTTCATGATGCCGATGCCGAAGCGGCCCTGCCCGATCTTCGTGAACGCGATGAAGTCGCCGCGCGGCGACCAGACCGGCGTCGAATAGGAGCCCTCGCCGAAGCTGATGCGCTGGGCGGCGCCGCCGCTCGCGCTCATGACATAGATCTGCTGCGAGCCGCCGCGATCGGATTCGAAGCACACGCGCGCCCCGTCCGGCGAATAGGACGGCGAGGTGTCGATGGCCGGCGTCTGGGTGAGCCGCATCGTCTGCTTGGAGCGCAGGTCCATCACGAACAGATTGGAGGCGGCACCCTGCTGCAGGCTCATGATCACGCGCTGGCCGTCCGGCGAAAAGCGCGGCGCGAACGTCATGCCCGGGAAATTGCCGACGATCTCGCGCTGGCCGGTTTCGATATTGAGCAGATAGACGCGCGGGTCGCCCTGGCCGAACGACATGTAGGTGATTTCCTGCGTCGTCGGCGAGAAGCGCGGCGTGAGCACGAGCTCGTCGCCGCGCGTCAGGTAGCGCACGTTGGCGCCGTCCTGGTCCATGATGGTCAGGCGCTTGACGCGCCGCTCGCGCGGGCCGGATTCGTCCACGAACACGATACGCGTGTCGAAATAGCCCTTCTCGCCGGTAAGCCGCTCATAGATCGCGTCGGAGATGATGTGTCCGATGCGTCGCCAGTTGTCCGGCGTCGTGAAATATTGCTGGCCCGCCTGTTGCTGGCCGGCGAACACGTCCCACAGCCGGAACTCCGCCTTCAGCCGGCCGTCGGGCTGACGGGTGACGCGGCCGGTGACCAGCGCCTGCGCATTGATCGCGCGCCAGTCGGGAAAACGCGGCACGGCGTCGGGGTTCGAGATTTTCTCGATATAGGCAGCCGGATCGATGGGGGCGAACAGGCCGGAGCGGCGCAGATTAGCAGTGATGATCTGGGTGACGTTGCGCGCCACCTCCACGTCGCCCTGCGCGCCGCCGGCGAAATCGGGCAGCGCGACCGGCATCGGCTGGATATTGCCCTGGGTCACGTCGATACGCAGCACCGCCGCGGCCGGACGCAGACCGGCGGCGGCGCCGAATGCGGCGCCCGCGCCCAGCGTCAGGATGCGCCGCCGCGTCAGGCGCGCCGAATGGCCGTTCGAATGCTCGATCATGGTGTGATTGTCTCAGAACAGGGGGGCGAATATCAACCGCGGAACATATCGCGCGGATCGAAGGTGATTTCCATGTCGCGCCAAGTCTCGTAGGTCTCCTGCCGCAACATGTCGAAGGGCTGGGCGCGGAAGACGGCGCGGATGGCACTGTCGCGCGCGGATTCGAACATCGTTCCGCGGCCGCTGGTGAGGACCGTCGGCGGGGCGGTGAGCCGGCCGTCGCGGCCGACCAGCACGCGGATACGGATGATCATCTCCCCGGCATTGATGATGCCGACCGGCGGATTCCAGAGCTGCATCAGGCGCGCGCGCAGGGCATCAAGCTCGCTCTGCGAGAGCTGCGGCGCATTCCCCGACGGCGCGCCGAGCGAAGGTGCGCGGTTGATCTCCTCGCCGGTGGCGGCGGTGCGCTGTGGGGTACGCTTGTCGAGCAGGGCCGCGACCTTGGCGGGATCGAATTTCGGCTGCGGCGTCGGCGGGCGCTTGCGCGGCGGCAGCGGCGTGGTCTCGGCCTTCTTCGGCTCCGGCTTCTCTTTCTTCTCTTCTTTCTTCAGCGCCTCGGCGATCGGATCGACCTTCGGCTCCGGCTTCTTGTCCGCCTTCTCGGGCTTCTTGTCCTCGGCGGGCGGCGGCGGCTCGGCGGTCGAGGCGGTGACGATTTCCTTCTTCTCGGTGATCTTCTCCGCCGGCTCGGGGGCGGGCTTCTTCTCGGCGACCTTCTCGACGAGCGGCTTCGGGGTCTCGGGCTTGGGTGCGTCCCTGGTGCCGGCCGTGAGCTTGGAGAAGTCCTGCTCCGAGATGAAATCGACCGGCACCGATTCCGCGGTCGCCGTCTCGAACGGCGACACGTTGAACGTCAGCATCCCCCACAGCAGGACGATCGCGTGGAGCACCGCCGATATGGCCAGACCCTTCCTCATCGCTCCGTTCAGGAACCCTGCTCGACCTCGGTGACCAGCGCCACGCGCTTGAAGCCGGCGGCGGAAAGCCGTCCCATCACCCGCATCACGGTACCGTAATCGACCTTCTTGTCGCCGCGCACATAGATGCGCTCATCGAAACCGCCGCGCGCGTCGGTGACGGCCTTGAGCTTTGGCACCAGCTCGTCGAGCGCGATCTCGGTATTCTGCAGGAACACCTTGCCCTTGTCGTCGACCGAAATGGCAAGCGGCTCCTTGTCCTGGTCGAGACTCTTGGCCTGGGTCTGCGGCAGATCGATCGGCACGCCGACGGTGAGCAACGGGGCCGACACCATGAAGATGATGAGCAGCACCAGCATGACGTCAACCATCGGGGTGACGTTGATCTCGGCCATGACCGGCCGGCGTCCGTGCCGGCGCCTGCCAGACCCCCCGCCTTGCGCACTGCCCGCCATGCCCATGCCGGCTCTCCTACCCGCGCTCGTCGATCTGGCGCGACAGGATGGCTGCGAATTCGTCCGCAAACCCTTCCAGCCGCGCGGCCTGCCGGTTCACCTCGGCGACGAACTTATTGTAGAAAATCGTCGCCGGGATGGCGGCAACGAGGCCGATTGCGGTCGCAAACAGCGCTTCGGCGATGCCGGGGGCCACCACCGCGAGCGAGGTGTTCTTGGAGGCGGCGATCGACTGGAAGCTGTTCATGATGCCCCAGACGGTGCCGAACAGGCCGACGAACGGCCCGGCCGAACCGACGGTCGCAAGCACCAGAAGCCGCCGCTCCAGACGCTCGATCTCGCGCGCGATGGTGACGTCCATCACCTTCTCGATGCGCATCTGCAGGCCGGCGAAGGAGCGCGCCTGACCTTCGAAGCTGCGCTTCCATTCGCGCATGGCGGCCACGAACAGGGCGGCCATCGAATGGGTCGGCCGCGACGACAGCGAACGGTAGAGTTCCTCCAGCGACTGCCCCGACCAGAAGGAATTCTCGAAACGATCCATGGCGCGCTTGGTGCGCGCATAGAGGATGGTCTTGTCGATCGCGATCGCCCAGACCCAGATCGAGCAGGCGAGCAGTCCGAGCATGACCGACTTCACCACCCAGTGGGCCTGCAGGAACAGACCCCAGATCGACAGGTCGGGTGAGACCGCCGGCACAAGTTCGGCAGGAGTCATAAACAGGTCCTCTTCAGGCTCCGATCACTGACTGCAAGGCCACGGGGGCGCCGTCGCTGGACCGGAAACGGGTCAAAGGCGGGCACACACACCTCGCCCGGATCGGAGTTTTCAAGGGAATTTCTGACCGCCCACCACGGCAAGGTACGAAATCCCCCGAAACGTGTCCAAACTAGGGCACCTGGCGGCTGATACGCCGCTAACCAGCGGTGATTATCGTTAAGGAAACGTTACGCCGCCGTTGGCGGGCGGCTCCGCCGACGGGCCATACCGGCGGCGCTGCTATAGTCGTTGGCAGATCACACCGCTGATTCGAGCCGCCGTTGCTGCCTCTCTCCGCCCTCATCCTCCTTGCCACCAACCTGATCCCGCTGGCCGGCGTTGCGTTCTGGAGCTGGGACATATTCCTGCTGCTGATCCTCTACTGGTTCGAGACCGCGATCGTCGGCTTCTGGATGGCGATACGCTCCCTGCGCGAACCGCCCGACGGCAAGGGGCGCGCAGCGGTTGCAGCGAACATTCTCTTTTTCACCGCCCATGGCGGCCTGTTCATGACGGTTCACATGGTGTTCCTGTGGACCCTGTTCTCCGGCACCTGGCCGCAGCGCATCCACAATCCGGACGATTTCGTGCGCCTGATCGTTATCGGCAGCGGGCTGTGGCTGCCGATGATCGCCATGTTCATCGGCCGCGGCGTCACGACGCTGCTCGACATGCGCAGGCTGCAGGCCTGGTTCACCGGTGAGGCCGTTCCGTACGAGACCGCGCGACGCGACAGCGGCATTCACGCCTTCTATGCGCGCATCGTCACCATGCATCTGACCATTCTGACCGGCGCGGCGCTGGCACAGAAGCTCGGCACCATCGCGCCGCTGATCATCCTGATCGGACTGAAAATCGCGATCGACCTCGGGTTCGATTTCTTCTCGCGCCGGCAATGACGGCCGCGGCCGCCCGGCGCGGCGTCAACCTTCGCCCGCCGCGTCCTGGTCGGCCTTCATCGCGATGCGCAGCGGCCGGGGGATCGGCCGCGCCCGCCCGCCCGAGACGAACGCCACGCGCACCTGCGCCTCGACCAGAAGCTCGTCGTCGCGCATCACGCGCTGGCGGATCGTGACCGAGGCGCCCTTGACCTCGACCGGTTCGCTGACGACGTGGAGGATGTCGTCCATGCGCGCGGGCTTGCGGAAGTCGATGCCCATCGCGCGCACGACGAAGGCGAAGCCCGGCGCCTCCTTTTCGGTCTGCTCGAACAGCGCGCGATGGTCGGCGCCGATCAGGCGCAGATAATTGGTGCGCCCGCGCTCCATGTAGCGCAGGTAATTGGCATGATAGACGATGCCGGTGAAATCGGTGTCCTCGTAATAGACGCGCACGACCTGGGTGTGGCGGCCGTCGCGAAGCTCGCCGTCGAGAGAGAAATGCAAAGCCCGCCCCGCCGCTTTACCCCGCCCGCGCCATAGGCGGCGACGGCTTCGGGATATCTTGTTTCCACTCCTTGGCGGACTCGATCCAGGATCTGATCGCTTCCTGTACGTTGCGTAGCGCTTCCTCGGGAGTTTCTCCGTCGGACATGCAGCCCGGCAAATCCGGAACAAGCGCCAGATAGCCACCGCCATCGCTCTCGGCCAGCCGCTCGATGCGGACTGCGTATTCCAGTTTCATTGTTTTCTCCGTGAGCTTCAATATAGCGCACGAGCTTACGAATGTAGACCGGCTTGATCGGCCGGCGCGCCGGAATCGTCAATATCTCGCGGGCCGCCGGGTGTTTTGCGTGGCAGTGTGAGGTGCCGCTCCCGAGGCGGAACAGAAGACCATATTCGCGGCACACTGCTTCCACACCCTGAATACTCCAGTCGCCGGCCGGATTGTTGCGCATCCGCGCCAGCAGATCGGAGGCCATCAATCATCCTCCTGCGCATCGAACATCTGGAACTGCCCGGGATCGCGCGCGGGCTCGGCCAAGCCGAGATGGCGGAACGCATGCGGCGTCAGCAGGCGTCCGCGCGGGGTGCGCTGCACGAAGCCTTGCTGGATCAGATACGGCTCGATGATGTCCTCGATCGCGTCGCGCGGCTCCGACAGGGCGGCCGCGATCGTCTCGACGCCGACCGGCCCGCCGCCGTAATTGAGCGCGATCGTCGTCAGATAGCGCCGGTCCATGGCATCGAGCCCGGCGGCATCGACCTCCAGCGCGCCGAGCGCCTTGTCGGCGATCGCGCGGTCGATCGGTCTGTTGCCTTCGACATGCGCGAAGTCACGCAGCCGGCGCAGCAGGCGGCCGGCGATGCGCGGGGTGCCGCGCGCGCGGCGGGCGATCTCGTTGGCCCCGTCCTTGGTGATCTTGACGCCGAGCACGCGCGCGCCGCGGGTGACGATCTCCTCCAGCTCGCTCTCGGTATAGAAATTCAGCCGCACCGGAATGCCGAAACGGTCGCGCAGCGGATTAGTCAGAAGGCCGGCGCGCGTCGTCGCCCCGACCAGGGTGAAGCGCGCCAGATCGATCTTGACCGAACGCGCCGCCGGCCCCTCGCCGATGATCAGATCGAGCTGGAAATCCTCCATCGCCGGATAGAGGATTTCCTCGACCGCCGGATTGAGCCGGTGAATCTCGTCGATGAACAGGACGTCGCGGTCTTCGAGATTGGTGAGCAGCGCCGCGAGGTCGCCGGCCTTGGCGATCACCGGCCCCGACGTCGCGCGGAAATTCGCGCCGAGCTCGCGCGCGACGATCTGCGCCAGCGTGGTCTTGCCGAGGCCGGGCGGCCCCACGAACAGGACGTGATCGAGCGACTCTTTCCGTTCGCGCGCGGCGCGGATGAAGACCTCCAGATTGGCGCGCGCCTTTTCCTGGCCGATGAAATCGGCAAGGCGCTGCGGACGCAGCGAAGCGTCGGTGCCGTCATCGTCGCGGCGTTCGGCAGACAGGAGCGTGCGCGCAGGGCTCACCGGCAATCTCCGTTCATCCGGTCCCGCGATTATACTTGTTCGGCAGCAATTCTCCGACGGTGGTGACCACCGGCCCGTCCGGCCCCGGAACGATGACGTGCGCCTTGGGGTCGTAGTCGTAAATCAGCTCGCGGCAGATGCCGCAGGGCGAGACGACGCGGATGGTCTGGTCTCTTTCCGCCGGCTTGGGATGGCGGACCGCGACGATGGCCTCGATGCCCTTGTCGCCGGTCTCCGTGATCGCGCGGCCGATGGCGACGGCCTCCGCGCATACCGCGATGCGCCCGATATAGGCGTCGATATTGACGCCGGTCACGACGCGCCCGTCGCGCGTGCGCAGGGCCGCGCCGACCTCCTGCCAGTCGTTGCGATAGCGGCTCCTGATCGCCTCTGTGGCCGCATGCACGAGTGCCTGATCGCCGTCACTCAGTTCCGTCATTTACTTCGCCAGTTCCTTGAGGCCGAGCCGGATCAGGCTCGGCGTATTGGCATTCTCGCCGGCGCTGCGCGATGCCGCCGCAATCGCGGCCGCCGCCTGCGGCTGACCATAGCCGAGATTGACGAGGGCGGAGACCGCCTCGCGCACCGACTGCGGCGCCCTGTTGTCTTCGAGCGCGCCCGACAGGCGGATGACGGCGGGATCGACATCGGTGAACGCGGGCGCCTTGTCCTTCAGCTCGGTCACGATGCGCTCGGCCACCTTGGCGCCGACCCCCTGCGCGCGCGAGACCGCGGCGCGGTCGCGCGTGGCAATCGCGGTCGCAAGATCGGCAGGCGAGAGCGTGCCGAGCACCGACAGCGCGACCCTGGCGCCGACGCCCTGGACGGTCTGCAACAGGCGGAACCATTGCCGCTCGACATCGCCCGGAAAGCCGAACAGCCGGATCTGGTCCTCGCGCACATGGGTTTCGATCGACAACGTCACCGCCTCGCCCGGCGACGGCAGCGCCTGCAGCGTGCGCGCCGAGCAATGCACCTCATAGCCGACGCCCTGCACGTCGAGGATCACGTAATCCTCGCCGTACGAATCGACGATGCCCTTGAGCTTTCCGATCATGGCGCGTTGTTATCACGAGTCGGCGCAGGGCCGCACGCCGTCAGCCGCCGGCCAGAAGCATGCGCGCAAGCCGCGCGCTGGCCCGGTGATGCGCATGGGTCACCGCGATCGCGAGCGCATCGGCCGCGTCGTCGGAGCGCGGATCGGCCTTGGGCAGCAGCACGCCGATCATCATGCGGATCTGCGATTTTTCGCTGTGCCCCGCGCCGACGATCGTCTTCTTCACGAGGTTCGGCGCATATTCGGCGACGGGGAGCCCCGCCCGCGCGGGCACCAGCATGGCGATACCGCGCGCCTGCCCGAGCTTGAGCGTGGCGCTCGCATCCTTGCTTACGAACGTGGCCTCCACCGCCGCCTCGTCCGGGCAATGGTCGGTGAGCACCCGCGACAGCCCGTCATGAATGACGACCAGCCGCGCGGCGACATCGTCGCGATCGTTCGTCTCGACCGAGCCGCAGGCGACGAAGACGAGGCGGTTGCCCTCGCATTCGATCAGCCCCCAGCCGGTGCGGCGGAGGCCGGGATCGATGCCCAGGATGCGAATCGCGCGTCTGTCCACCCGGACTTGATAATCCCACCCGCCGCCGAGGGCTAGGCGGCCCGCGACCGCCGCTCGAAGGCCCCGCTCGCCAGTGCGACGCCGGCCGAGGTGGCCGCGATTCCCATCAGCGCTGCGCCGGAGGGCACCTCGCCCAGAAACACAATCGCCAGCATCGCCACGAGCGCAGGGATGAGCGCGGCGAACGCCGCCGCGCGCGACGCCCCGAGCCGCAGGATCGCAACCCCGAACAGCACGACCGCGACCACGCCGGACAGCCCGCCCTGCACGAGAGCCTGCACGGCCACCTCGCCGCCGCGGCCGTGCGCCAAAGCCTCGATCAGCGGCAGGACGCCGAACGGCAGCACAAGGATCGTCGACCAGGCGGCAATCACCGCAGCGCCTTCGACGGCCGACAGACCGCTGCGCCGGAAGGCGATGGTATAGATCGCCCAGAGCAGCGCCCCGGTCAGGACCAGCAAATGGCCGGGCCCCGTGGCCCCCGCGCCTAACGCGATCTCATGCCCGACGATGACCGCGATGCCGATAGCGATCAGTACGAACCCGGCCTTGCGCAACAGGCTCGGCCGCTCGCGATCGAGCCCATAGGCCATGACGGCGACAAAGAGCGGCATCGTGCCGGGCAAGAGCGGACCGACTTCCGCCGCCGGCGCAAACCGCAGGCCGAGCGTGACGATCAGGAAGAAAGGCACGCCCGAGCCCGCGACGATGGCGATCAGCACCCGGCGCGACATCCCGCGCGGCAACAACCCCGTACGCCACCAGACCGGCGCCAGCAGCAGTGCGGGAATGCCGAAGCGCAACAGCCCCACCACCGACACGTCGAGCCGCTGCGCCGCGTGCCGCGTCGCCACGACCCAGCCGGCCCAGATGAGAACGGTGGCAAGCGCGGAGGCGGAGCCGATCAGGATATTGCGGCGGGAAGCGAGGGCGGCGGGCGTGGGCATTTCCATCACCGCAATGGGCCAAAGCCCCTTCCGCATGTCAATTCCCGCACGGTCGCCGCGATCCGCCTGCGCCTTTTGCGCCGGAATGGTCTAGCATTCGGGTCTGGTATCCCGCCGTGATCGACAATCCCGACTTCCCGTCCGCCATCATCGAACTCGTCTCCGACCGCTGCTTCATCGCGGCGGCCGCAATCGCCGTCATTTCCGGAATCGTGCGCGGCTTCTCCGGCTTCGGTTCGGCGCTGATCTATATCCCGCTGATGGCCGCGGTCTACGAACCGCTCGCCGCCGCCGTCACGTTCGTGATGATCGATGTTGCGACCGGCATCGCCTTCATGCTCGGCATCTGGCGGCGCGCGGTCTGGCGCGAAGTGCTGCCGCTGGCCGCAAGCGCGATCCTCGCCGCGCAGTTCGGCGCGCTGATCCTGCAATATGCCGACCCGGTCGTGTTGCGCTGGGCGATCAGCGCGCTCGTCGGGCTGATCGTCGCGATCCTGGCGTCGGGCTGGCGCTATCACGGGCGCCCGCACCTGGCGGTGACGGTGGCGGTCGGCCTGTTCGCGGGCGTGCTCGGCGGCGCAGCGCAGATATCGGGGCCGCCGATCATCATCTACTGGCTCGGCAGCATGCAGGACGTGGCGATCGTGCGCGCCAACCTGATCGCGTATTTCGGGCTGTTCTCGGCCGGCTCCGTCATCACCTATGCGGCGCACGGGCTGATCACGGTCAAGCTCGTGGCGCTGTCGGTGCTGCTCGGCCCGATGCATGTGCTGTCGATGTGGGCCGGTTCGAAGACCTTCAGCCTCGCCTCCTCCGCGGCCTATCGGCGCGTGGCCTTCGTCATCATCGCCGCGTCCGCGATCGTCGCGATGCCGCTGTGGGACCGGTTCATCCGGTGACGCTCGGGCGGTGGGTCAGGGGTTCTGTTCCTTGGCGCGCCTGAAGTCGGCCCGCTCCAGGAGATGCGAGGCCATAAGCCCCAGCAGCAGACCCCAGAACGGCGCGCCGATGCGAAAGATCGGGACGTCCGCCACCGTCACGAGGAAGCAGACGAGCGCGCCGAAACTAAACGCCCCGCGGAAGGAAATCTGGAACGCGCTCTGCAGCACGCGCAGCATCGCAAGGCCGGCCAATGTCGCGATGAAGGCCGGCGGCGTGGCGAGCAGAAGGCGCGTGAAGAACGGCGCCATCGCGCCGAAGCCAAGCGCGAGCAGCGCGACGGATAATGCCGCGGTATATTGACGGTCGCGCTCGCCCGCGCTTGCGAGAATGGCATTGACCGGCCCGGTCAGGCAGGTCGACACCGCGCCGAACAGCCCGGTCACCATCGCACCAAGCCCGCAGGCCACCGTGATCGCGTTGATCGGCGGACGATGGCCGCCCGCCGTCAGCACCGCGAAACCCTGTCCGTTCTGGACGACGAGGACGGTGATCGCCAGCGGCACCACCAGTTCGAACATCGCCGCCCATGAGAATTGCGGCACGAAGAATTGCGGATCGGCGAACGCAAACAGGACGCCGGCCGGCGGATTGAATTCGCCGCGCAGCCAGACGGCGACCGCGCCGACGATCAGCGCCCCGATCAGCGGCGGCAGCACGCGGCCCGCGCGCGCGACAGCCGACAGAAGGAAGAAGGCCGCCGCCATCGGCGCCGCGATCCACAGACCGTCGCGAAAGGCCAGCACGAGGTCGATGCCGAAGCGCAGGAACACGCCGGCGACCATCGCCATGACGATCGGCATCGGCACGGCTTCCATGGCGCGGCGCACCCAGCCGGTAAGGCCGAGCACGAACATCAACAGCCCGGTGGCGAGGAACGCGCCGACCACTTCGGGAAAGCTCAGATGCGAAAGCGCGGGCCCCACCAGCACCGTGCCCGGAATGCTCCAGAAGAACACCAGCGGCTGCCGGTAGAGGAACGAGAAGACGATGGTGATGAAGGCGTTGATGAAGAAGGCCGCGAAAATCCACGACGCGATGGTGGATTCCGGCAGGCCGCCGCGCGAGCCGACCGACAGGATGATGGCCACCGGGCCGGACGCCGCAAACAAAAACCCGACGACGGCGCTCGCCGCATAAGCTCTTCCGAAATCGGCCAGCGGCCGCTCCGGCAGGGGTACGGGCTTTTCCAGCGCCACGCGATCGGGTCCGTTATGCGCTCATCTTGGTCATCAGGGCATCGGAGACTTCGAAATTGGAATAGACGTTCTGCACGTCGTCGTTTTCCTCGAGCGTCTCGATCAGGCGCAGAAGCTTCTCGCCCTGCTCGTCGTCGACGGGCAGCGTGTTCTGCGGCTTCCAGGTGAGCGCCGCCTTGCGCGGCTCGCCGAATTTCGCTTCCAGCGCCCTGGCCACTTCGGCAAGCGAATCCTGCGCGGCGTAGATGACGTGGCCGCCGTCGTCCGACACCACGTCGTCGGCGCCGGCATCGATCGCCGCCTCGAGCATGGCGTCGGCATTCGCCACCCTGGGCTCGAACTCGACGACGCCGACGCGGTCGAACATGAAGGACACCGCGCCGGTTTCGGCGAGGTTGCCGCCACTCTTGGTGAAGCTTGCGCGCACTTCGCCGGCGGTGCGGTTGCGGTTGTCGGTCAGCGCCTCGACGATGATGGCGACGCCGCCGGGACCGTAGCCCTCGTAGCGCACCTCGTCGTAATTCTCCGAATCGCCGCCCAGGCTCTTCTTGATGGCGCGCTCGATATTGTCCTTGGGCATGTTCTCCGCGCGGGCGGCGATGATGGCGGCGCGCAGACGCGGATTGAAGGCGGGGTCGGGCTGTCCGAGCTTGGCCGCGACCGTGATCTCGCGCGCCAGCTTGGAAAACATCTTGGAGCGCAGCTTATCCTGGCGCCCCTTGCGGTGCATGATGTTCTTGAATTGTGAATGGCCTGCCATGGGAGCCGCGCTTCATCGCCGAAGATTGGAGTGGCAGCCTTATAAGATGGCGGCTTCGAATCTGACAAGCGCGGGACCTGCGGAAGACGCCGCAGGCGGGCAAAAAACCGGGCGGAAGGCGTCCGGCGGCGCTGACAAGCGGCCATGGCAGAGGCTAGCATTTCCCCCGTTCGCAGACCGGGAGACGCCATGATTGCCGATCGGAATGCCCGGACGAGCGCCCGAAAGCCGCTGACCGCTGGCCTGACGCTCGCCCTCCTTGCGCTCGGCCCGGCCATCCCGGCGTGCGCCGAAGGGGCGCTGGCGCTCGGCCTGCCGCGGGACATCGTCCGGCAGGGCGTGGCCGCCGGCTATGCGGTCAACCATCCGGACGCCCAGGCGGCACGGGCGCAGGCGCTGAAAGAGTGCAGGGAATTCGCGATGGAGCCGAAGGCAACGACCAGGCTGTGCAAGATCGTCTCCACGTTCCGCGATCAATGCATCAGCATCGCCATGGACCCGCAGGTCGGCACGCCGGGCTTCGGCTGGGCGATCGCGAAAACCAAGGACCTCGCCGAGAAGGACGCGCTGTCGCGCTGCGTCGCGACCGCCGGCCCCAGCCGTGACAAGTTCTGCAAGGTGGACGTCACAAAGTGCGACGGCGGGCAGTGATGCCCGCGCCGCGCGCCGGACGTCACAGCACGGTCTGCAACGGCGAGGGCACGAAGCGGTAGCCGCCGCCCTGCGTCGCCAGATGCCCCAGGCCCGGCCAGGGGAAATGATAGGCCAGCAGCGGGATGCGCTGCGCTGCCAGCATGCCGAACAGGCGCTGGCGCGTGCGCGCGGCCTGCGCGCCGTCGGTGTCGAAGGCGAACTCGGCCTGCGGGCGCTGCAACGACATCACGTGATGATGGGCAAGGTCGCCGGCATTGCACAGGCTCCGGTCGCCCGAGGAGATCATGAACACGGTGTGGCCGACCGTGTGCCCGGGCGCGGCGATTGCCTGCACGCCGGGCAGGAATTGCTGGCCGTCCTTGAAGAACACGATGCGCTCGCGCAGCGGCAGCAATTGCCGGCGGGTGTTCTCGATGAACCCCTTGAGCATGTCGTTCGTCGCCCTGGCGGGATCGGTCCAGAACTCGAAATCCTCCTGCGACATGTAGATCTGCGCGTTCGGGAAATGCTGCTGGCCGTCGGTGCCGATGAGGCCCCAGCAATGGTCGGGATGCGCGTGGGTGAGCACGACCGCGTCGACGTCTTTCGGATCGATGCCGGCGGCCCTGAGATTGCCGAGCAGGCGGCCCGTGTCCGGACCCATCAGTTTCTGCGCTCCGGTGCCGGTATCGATCAGCACCAGCGTGTCGCCGGTATTGAGCACGAGCGCGTTCTGCTCGAGCTTCACCTTTTCGGTGGGCAGGAAATTGTCGGCCAGCGCCTTGCTGAAATCGTCCTTGCTGACACCCTTGAAAATGTCGGGCTGCGGCGCGCCGAGATCGAGCGGGCCGTCGGACACCGCGGTCGCCTCGATCGTGCCGATGCGGAAGCGGTAATAGGCCGGCGCCTGGGTGTTGAGCAAAGGCGCGCGGGCGAAGGCGCCCGACGACGCGACCGGGCTCGCCGCCAGCGCTGCGGCGGTGCCGGCGAGCAGACTGCGGCGGGAAATGACGGACTTTGCGTTCATGTCGTCCCTCTTTGTTGCCCGGCCGGATCGCGGCGGCCCGGCGGCAGCGGCCGGATCGGCGATCAGGTCCAGAACTTCGGCACCGATTCCTCCAGCCGCACGCCCAGACGGACGCCCGCGATCTTCACCGTGAGCCCGGTCCGATCATCGGTTTCCACCGCAACGCCGCACAGCGTGGCCGGACCGCCCGCCGCCTCGAAGCGCTCGGAAGGGATCTTGCGCAGGAACCGCGACAGCGGCTCATCCTTCACCATGCCGATGACGGAATTATAGTCGCCGGTCATGCCGAGATCGGAGATGAATCCGGTGCCGCCGGGCAAAATCTGGTGATCGGCGGTGGGCGCATGCGTATGCGTGCCGACGACGAGGCTCGCGCGGCCGTCGACGAAATGGCCCATGGCCTGTTTCTCGCTCGTCGCCTCGCCGTGGAAGTCGATGACGATGGCGTCGGCGCCGCTTTTCAGCGCGCACGCGGTCAGCTCGCGGTCGATGATCGCGAACGGATCGTCGAGCGGGTCCATGAAGATGCGGGCCATGGCGTTGATGACGAGCACCTGCGCGCCGTTGCGCGCCTCGACCATGGCGGCGCCGCGCCCGGGCGCGCCTTTCGGAAAGTTGATCGGCCGCACGAGCCTCGGCGCGCGTTCGATGAAGACGAGCGCCTCGCGCTGGTCCCAGGCATGGTTGCCGAGCGTCACCGCGTCCGCGCCGGCATCGAGGAACTCGTTGAAGATCGCCTCGGTGATGCCGAAGCCGCCGGCCGCGTTCTCGCCGTTGAGCAGCACGAGATCGAGCTTCCAGTCGCGTACGAGGCCCGGCAGGCGCTCGCTGACGATCGTGCGCCCGGAGCGGCCGACCACATCGCCGATGAAGAGAATGCGCACTTAACGACTCCGCAGATCGATGACTTCTTTCTCCGTTAGCACGAGGTCGAGGCGTTCGTCGCGTTCGGTGGCGGGCACGCGCGCGATCTCCTGCGCAGAAAAGGCGATCCCTACGGCGGTGACGGACTTCATCGCACGGATGCGGGCGATGGTCATGTCGTAATAACCCGCCCCGTAGCCGATGCGGTGGCCGGCGCGGTCGAAGGCGGCGAGCGGCACCAGCATGACGTCGGGAAAGACTTCCGGCGCGGACGGCAGCGGCTCGCGGATGCCCCACTGGCCGCGCGCCAGTTCGTCGCCGAACGAGAATGCGCGCAGGAGGAGCGGCAGGCCGCGCTTCTGCACCACCGGCAGGGCGAGGCGGGCGCCGGCTTCGGCGAGCCTGCGCATCAGCGGGAAGGGATTGATCTCGCTTCGCATCGGCGCGAAGCCGGAAACGACATCGCCCTCGCGCACCGGCAGCGGAAAAGGCCGCGCGGCAACCGTCTCGGCGGCGGCGGCGCGCTCGGCGGCGGGGATCATGTCGCGCCGCGCCAGCGCCTCGCGGCGAAGCGAATCCTTGTCCATCAGGTCGAGCGACACAACCGATCCGCATCCTGTAGTGCGAGGGCGAAAGCCGGGCCGTAAAGGGTGACGGCGGACGGCACGCCGCGCAACGCGCAAAAACGCAATGCGTAAATGCGTATATGAGGAAACGAGCGGAGCCGCGTTGGCCGTTTCGGTTTTCGACCCCGGGAACCTACAGAAGTAGGTGGGCGCCATATGTCCGAGCCCACGGGCCCGGTCAGGGACAGCTCCCTTCAGGATCGTAAGGCCCCGGGAGTATGATGCCGTCGCACCACGCAGCTCCGCCCGGCAATGTAATGGCCGCGGACGAAAACCGCTACCCGTCAGCCGATCGGCACGCCGCCATTGCCGACGGTCTGGTTGAGCTTGCGGGTCAGGCTCTCGATGCGTTCGGCGGCGGCGTTGAGGGCGGCGACGATGGCGGCCTGCGTCGCCTGCGTGCGGTCGGCGGCGACGACGCGGGCGTCCTGCAGCGCGGTGATCTCCTCCTCCAGGCGGCGCATGCGCCGGCCGGCCTCGGACAGCTCGTCGGCGACGGTGAGCGCGGCCATGACGGTGAGCCGGGTGTCGCCGATCTCGCCGAAGGAGCCGCGCAACTGATGGATGCGGTCGTCGAGCATCTTGGAGAGCTTCATCAGATGGCTCTCCTGCCCGTCCTCGCAGGCCATCCGGTATTCCCGCCCGTTGATCGTCACCGTCACTTGCGCCATGGGCCAGCCTGCGGATTCTCAGCGGTCGTACGCTTCGACGACGGAGCGGATCGTGGCGATCGCCGCGTCGAGCCGGCGGGCAATTTCGCGATTGGTGCTTTCGAGACGGCGCGAATGCGCGGCGGCGGCATCGAGATCGGAGGCCAGGCGCGAGCGATCGACGCCGAGCGCCTGCACCTGCGCGGCAAGCCGCTCCTCGGTCCGGTCCGCGTCCCGCCGCCGCTCGATCGCGGCTTCAAGCGCGTCCATCGCCAGAGCGAGACGCCTGGTCGCCGCCTCGATTGCGGTTGCGTCGGACATGGATGCTCGCCCGGCCTCAAAAATATGTGCTTGCGCAAGGATTTAAGACAGGAAGCTTAAAAGGCGCGTTGAGCGGCGTCAACGCTTGCGGGGCAGCGTCCGTTCAGCGCTGTGCACAGGGCGGATCGCGGTTTGGACTCCCGGTATCCGCATGTTATGTCCGCGCACCAACGCCCATCAGCGGCGCCCTGCCGCCGCGCAACCTCCAAGCGCCTCCCGTGACAGCTATTTCGCGCGCCGATCACGACCGCATGGCCAACGCCATTCGCGCTCTCGCCATGGATGCGGTGGAACAGGCGAAATCCGGCCATCCCGGCATGCCGATGGGCACCGCCGACATCGCCACCGTCCTGTTCTCGCGTTTCCTGAAATTCGATCCCGCCGACCCGCACTGGCCGGACCGCGACCGCTTCGTGCTCTCGGCCGGCCACGGCTCGATGCTGATCTACGCGCTGCTGCACCTGACCGGCTACAAGTCGGTTCCGCTCGACCAGATCAGGCGTTTCCGCCAGATCGGTTCCACCACACCGGGGCATCCGGAAAACCACGTCACCAAAGGCGTCGAGATGACCACCGGCCCGCTCGGCCAGGGCATTGCGACCTCGGTCGGCATGGCGCTCGCCGAGCGCCACCTCGCGGGCGTCTTCGGCGACATCGTCGATCACCGGACCTATGTGCTCGCCTCCGACGGCGACCTGATGGAAGGCGTCAGCCAGGAAGCGATCGCGCTTGCCGGACACCTCAAGCTCAACCGGCTGATCGTGCTGTTCGACGACAACGGCATCACCATCGACGGCAAGCTGTCGCTTTCCGACTCGGTCGACCAGATCAAGCGCTTCGAAGCCGCCGGCTGGCGTGCCGAACGCATCGACGGCCACGATCCCGACGCCATCGCCGCCGCGCTCGCGCGCGCGCAGGATTCCGACCGGCCGAGCCTGATCGCCTGCAAGACCACGATCGCCTTCGGCGCGCCGACCAAGGCCGGCAGCGAGAAGTCGCACGGCTCTCCGCTCGGCAGCGAGGAGATCGCCGGCGCGCGCCAGAAGCTCGGCTGGACCCATGCCGCGTTCGAAATTCCCGACGACATCCGTGCGCTCTGGACCAAAGCCGGCCAGCGCGGCGGCGCGGATCGCGCGGCCTGGCAGAAGCGCCTCGCCGGGCTCGAGGCCGCGGCGCGGACCGAGTTCGAACGCCGCATCAAGGGCGAGTTGCCGGAAGCCGCGCTCGCGGCCGCCGTCAAATCGGTGAAGGAAACGCTCGCCGCCACGCCGAAAGACATCGCTACACGCTCGTCCTCGGAATTCGTGCTGGAGACGCTGACCCAGACGCTGCCGGAGATGATCGGCGGCTCGGCCGACCTCACCGGCTCCAACAATACGCGCACCAAGGCGACCAAGCCGCTGTCGGCCGCGGACTATGCCGGGCGCTTCATCCATTACGGCATCCGCGAGCACGGCATGGCCGCGGCCATGAACGGCATGGCGCTGCATCGCGGCATCATCCCCTATTCCGGCACGTTCCTCGTCTTCTCGGATTATTGCCGGCCGGCGATCCGCCTCGCCGCGCTGATGGGCGAGCGCGTGATCTATGTGCTGACGCACGATTCGATCGGGCTCGGCGAAGACGGCCCGACCCACCAGCCGGTCGAGCATCTCGCGGCGCTGCGCGCGATGCCGAACCTGCTCGTGTTCCGGCCCTGCGACGCGGTCGAGACGCTCGAATGCTGGGAGCTGGCGCTGCGCCAGAAGGACCGCCCGAGCGTGCTGGCGCTCACCCGCCAGAACCTGCCGCAATTGCGCACGCGCCTCGACACCGAGAATGTCTGCGCCCGCGGCGCCTATGTGATCGCGGGCCCCGACGACGGCGAGGCCGACGTGTCGATTTTCGCCTCCGGCTCGGAAGTGCCGCTCGCCGTCGATGCGGCAAAGCTGATCGCCGCAAAAGGCGTGTCGGCCCGCGTCGTCTCCGTGCCCTGTTTCGAGCTGTTCCGCGAGGCGCCGCAGGCCTATCGTACGAGCGTGCTCGGCCGCTCGCGCGTGCGGGTGGGCGTCGAGGCCGCGGTGCGGCAGGGATGGGACGAACTGATCGGCGCCGACGGCCTCTTTGTCGGCATGAAAAGCTTTGGCGCCAGCGCGCCTTTTAAGGAACTATACAGGCATTTCGGCATCACCCCGGAGGCGGTGGCGGATTTGGCCCTGAAGCAGCTTGGCAAAGACTGACGACGATATCGGCACCGCATCCGCTCCGACATCATCCGGACCGGTCGACACGATCGACATCGCAGCACTCGCCTGCCCCTTCCGCAAAAACCCGCACCGCGTCTTCCCGATCGAGTATGGCGGCCGGCGGCTGTGGGTGAAGCGCATCCGCAAGAACCTGCCCAATCCGGCCGCCGCACTCATCTATCACGCGGTGCGCATCGCCTTCCGGCGCGACGAAGCCGCCGAGGCCGACCACGAGATCAAGAGCCTGACCGCGCTGCGGCGCTACGGCTTCACGACGCCCGAGGTCGTGTTCCGCAACCCGCACTATTTCATCCTCTCCGACATCGGACCGAGCCTCGAAACCGCGCTGCATCGGGGCGACGCGGCCGAGCGCGAGCGCATCGTGCGCCTGGCCGGCGAGGCGCTGCGCAGGCTACACGATTGCGGCCGCTGGCATGGGGCTGCGCGCGTCCACAACATGACGCTGACACCGGAAGGCAGGATCGGCTTCATCGATCTCGAAAACCGGGTCGATATCTGGCTGCCGCTGCCGGTGCGCAGGCTCTGGGACCTGTGGCAGCTCGGACATTCGGCCGCCTTCTTCGAGCCGCACGTGCCGCTCGCCGAGACTGCGCTGCGCGCCTACGGGCCGGGCGCGGTCCGCCGCGCGCTCTACGGCCTGGCGGTGCTGTTTTTCGGCACCTACGCCGCCCTCTATCCGTTCCGCAATATCGGCAAGCGCGAGATCAGGCAGACCCATGCCTGCATCCGCGCGATCTACCGGGCGCCGCGCAAGCGGCCCGGCGAATGAATACGGCAGGCGGCGGCTTATGCAATCAGAGGTTGCGTCCGGTCCGCCGACGCGCGATTTTTATCGCCTCGCCCGGCACCCGTTTCCAACGTTGCGAATTACCGAACGCAGAACTGACGGCTCGGGTTGAGAAATGCGGCACGGAGCCGTAGAAGAACGCCCAATCCTCACCGCCGGAGCCTCCGATCATGACAGTACGCGTCGCCATCAATGGGTTTGGCCGTATCGGCCGCAATGTCCTGCGCGCCATCGCCGAAACGGGCCGCAAGGACATCGAAGTGGTCGGCATCAACGATCTCGGCCCGGTCGAGACCAATGCCCATCTGCTGCGCTTTGACAGCGTGCACGGCCGCTTCCCCGGCGAAGTCACGGTCAAGGGCGACACGATCAGCTTCGGCAACGGCGCCATCAAGGTGAGCGCCGAGAGGGACCCGAGCAAGCTACCGTGGAAAGACCTCGGCGTCGACATCGCGCTCGAATGCACCGGCATCTTCACCGCCAAGGACAAGGCGTCCGCGCACCTCACCGCCGGCGCCAAGCGCGTGCTGGTGTCCGCCCCCGCCGACGGCGCCGACCTCACGGTGGTCTACGGCGTCAACCACGACAAGCTGACCAAGGACCACAAGGTGGTCTCCAACGCCTCCTGCACGACGAACTGCCTCGCGCCGGTGGCCAAGGTCCTCAACGACGCCATCGGCATCGACAAGGGCTTCATGACCACGATCCACGCCTATACCGGCGACCAGCCGACCCTCGACACGCTGCACAAGGACCTCTATCGCGCGCGCGCGGCCGCCCTCTCCATGATCCCGACCTCGACCGGCGCCGCCAAGGCGGTCGGTCTCGTGCTGCCGGAGCTGAACGGCAAGCTCGACGGGGTCGCGATCCGCGTGCCGACGCCCAACGTCTCGGTCGTCGATTTCAAGTTCGTGGCCAAGAAGGCCACGACCAAGGACGAGGTCAACGGCGCCATCCAGCGCGCCGCCGACCAGCAGCTCAAGGGCATTCTCGGCTACACCAACGCGCCGAACGTCTCGATCGATTTCAATCACGACGCCCGTTCCTCGGTCTTCCACATGGACCAGACCAAGGTGATGGACGGCACGCTGGTGCGCGTCATGACCTGGTACGACAATGAATGGGGCTTCTCCAACCGCATGGCCGACACGGCGGTGGTGATGGGGAAGCTGATCTGATCACGAGCCTCGTCCTTCGAGACGGCGGCTTCGCCGCCTCCTCAGGACGAGGATTTCAGAATTGGCCCTCATCCTGAGGAGCCGAGCGCAGCGAGGCGTCTCGAAGGATGAGGGCGAAGCGAAAGCCGCCATGAGTTCGTTCCGCACCCTCGATAACGCCGACCTCAAGAACAAGCGCGTTCTGCTGCGCGTCGACCTCAACGTGCCGATGGAGAACGGCAGGGTGACCGACGCCACGCGCATCGAGCGCGTGGTCCCCACCATCACCGAGATCGCCGACAGGGGCGGCAAGGTCATCCTGCTCGCGCATTTCGGACGGCCGAAGGGCCGCGACCCGAAGGAATCGCTGAAGCCGGTGGCGCAGGCGCTGGCGCATATCGTCGGGCGGCCGGTCGCCTTTGCCGACGACTGCATCGGCGCGCCGGCCGAGCAGGCGGTCGCGGCAATGAAGCCGGGCGACATCCTCTGCCTCGAGAACACCCGCTTCCACAAGGAAGAAGAGAAGAACGACCCGGCCTTCGTCGAGAAGCTCGCCGCGCTCGGCGACGTCTATGTCAACGACGCCTTCTCCGCCGCGCACCGCGCGCATGCTTCGACCGAAGGTCTCGGCCACCGGCTGCCGGCCTTTGCCGGCCGCACCATGCAGGCGGAGATCGAGGCGCTGTCGAAGGCGCTGGAGGCTCCGAAGAAACCGGTGATCGCGGTGATCGGCGGCGCCAAGGTGTCGACCAAGCTCGACCTGCTCGAAAACCTGGCCGCCAAGGTCGATGCCCTCGTCATCGGCGGCGGCATGGCCAACACCTTCCTGCATGCGCAGGGCGTCGGCATCGGCAAGTCGCTCGCCGAGAAGGACATGGCCGACACCGCGCGCCGCATCATCGCGCGCGCCGAGCAGAAGAACTGCGCGATCATCCTGCCGGTCGATGCCGTCGTCGCCTATCATTTCGAAAACAACGCGCCCGCGCAGGCCTACGGGCTCGACGCCATTCCCGCCGACGGCATGATCCTCGATCTCGGCCCGCAGTCGATCGAGCGCGTGAAGGCGGCCATGGACGACGCCGCGACCCTGGTCTGGAACGGCCCGCTCGGCGCCTTCGAACTCAAGCCGTTCGACCATGCCACCGTCGTCGCCGCGCGCTACGCGGCCGAACGCACGAAGGCCGGCAAGCTCCTGTCGGTCGCCGGCGGCGGCGATACGGTCGCCGCCCTCAACGCGGCCGGGGTCGCCGAACAGTTTTCTTACGTCTCCACGGCCGGCGGCGCCTTCCTGGAATGGCTGGAAGGCAAGACGCTGCCGGGAGTTGAGGTGTTGCGGGCGCGCTGAGGCGCCCCATTCCGGCGCATGCCGGAGCGATATAGATTTGGCAGCAAACGGCCGGGAAGTCCGGCATGCCGCATACGGGAGAGAGGCATGAATCTCGCAGACCTCAACAAGATCGCCGAAGCCATGGTAACGCCCGGCAAGGGCATTCTGGCCGCCGATGAATCGTCGGGCACGATCAAGAAGCGCTTCGACGCCATCGGCGTGGAATCGACCGAGGACAATCGCCGCGACTATCGCGAGCTGATGTTCCGCTCGACCGAGGCCATGTCGAACTACATTTCCGGCGTCATCCTCTACGACGAGACCATCTGGCAGAAGGCCAAAGACGGCACGCCGCTGGTCGAGGTCATCGCCAAAACCGGCGCCATTCCCGGCATCAAGGTCGACGAAGGCACCAAGCCGCTGCACAATTGCCCGGGCGAACTCGTCACGATCGGCCTCGACAAGCTCGCCGACCGGCTGCCGAAATATTATGCGCAGGGCGCGCGCTTTGCGAAGTGGCGCGCGGTGATCGACATCGGCGGCGGCAAGCCGAGCCACACCTGCGTCATGGCCAATGCGCATGCGCTCGCGCGCTACGCGGCGCTCTGCCAGGAGGCGCAGATCGTGCCGATCGTGGAGCCGGAAGTGCTCATGGACGGCGACCATGACATCGACACCTGCCATCGGGTGACCGAGTGGGTGCTCAAGGAGACCTTCCAGCAGCTCTACTATCAGAAGGTCGCGCTCGAAGGCATCGTGCTCAAGCCGAACATGGCGATCGCCGGCAAGAAGAGCGCCAAGCGCGCCTCGGTGCAGGACGTCGCCGAAAAGACCGTCCGCCTGCTCAAGAACTGCGTGCCGGCAGCGGTGCCGGGCATCGCGTTCCTGTCCGGCGGACAGTCCGACGAGGAAGCGACCGCCCATCTCGACGCCATGAACAAGATCGGCGGCCTGCCCTGGAAGCTGACCTTCTCCTATGGTCGCGCCTTGCAGGCCGCGCCGCAGAAGGCGTGGAGCGGCAAGGCCGAGAACGTCGCCGCCGCGCAGCGCGCCTTCGCGCACCGCGCGATGATGAACGGCCTCGCCTCGCTCGGGCAGTGGAAGCAGGATCTCGAAAAGAAGGCGGCCTGACGTCGTCATTCCGCCGAATTGGAACGGCATCTCACGGCCGATGACGCCACGATCGTCGAACGGTACCGACCGCAGCGCGCCGCAGCTCTATCTGGTCGCGCCGGCCTTCGATGCAGCCGGCGCCGGTGCGGCGCTATTGCGCGCGGCGGTGGCGGCGGCTCCCTGCGCGGCCGTGCTGCTGCGTCTGCCCGACACCGACGAGCGCGCGCAGATCAACTACGTCAAGACGATCGCGCCCGGCCTGCAGCAGGCGGGCGTCGCCGTCCTGCTCGACGGCCATCCTACGATCGTTGCAAAATCGGGCGCTGACGGCGCGCACCTGAGCGGCCCCGGCGCATTCGAGGACAGCGCGTCCGCGCTGCGGCCGAAATTCATCGCGGGCGCGGGCGGCCTGCTCACGCGCCACGACGCGATGGTCGTCGCCGAGCAGGGCGCGGATTATGTGATGTTCGGCGAGCCCGACGAAGCCGGCCGGCGGCCGCCGTTCACGGCGATCGTCGAGCGCGTGAACTGGTGGGCGGAATTGTTCGAGCCGCCCTGCGTCGGCTATGCCGGCGCGCCCGACGAGGTCGTCCCGCTCCTGCAGGCCGGCGCCGATTTCGTCGCCGTCGGCGATTTTGTCTTTGCCGATCCGGAGCGGACCACATCCCTCCTCGCTGCGGTCGCGCGCGACATGACCGGCGCGGAGCGCGTGACATGACAGCGGCGCGCGCCTTGCTGACCGCATTGGCGCTCGCGGCGCTGTCGGCGTCTGCGCATGCGCAGTCGAGGCCGGCGCAAAAGCAGCAGACACCGACGGCCAAAGGCCAGGACAGTGTCGATCTCGCCTTCGGCGCCTATCAGCGCGGCTTCTATCTGACCGCCTTCTACGAGGCGACCAAGCGCGTCGACGAACACGCCGATCCCAACGCGATGACGCTGCTCGGCGAACTCTATGCCAACGGCTTCGGCGTCAAGCAGGACGACGCGAAAGCCGCGGAATGGTACCGGCTCGCCGCCGAGCGCGGAAACCGCGAAGCCATGTTCGCGCTCGCCATGTTCCGTCTCGGCGGACGCGGCGGCGAGAAGAATCGCGACGAGGCCGCCAAGCTTCTGACGGCGGCGGCCAAGCTCGGCCATGCCGCGGCCGCCTACGATCTCGCGCTTCTCCATATCGAGGGCGTGCAGTTCCCGCAGGACTTCGCGCGCGCGGCCGAACTGCTGCGCCAGGCCGCGGACGCCGGCAGCCCGGAAGCGCAATATGCGCTCGCCACCTTCTACAAGGAGGGTCGTGCCGTCGCCAAAGACGAGGCGCAGGCCGCGCGCCTGATGCAACAGGCGGCCCGCGGCGGCAATGTCGCCGCGCAGACCGAATACGCCATCGCATTGTTCAACGGCGCCGGCGTGCCGAAGGACGAAGCCGCCTCCGCCCGCCTGATGCTGGATTCGGCGCGCCGCGGCAGCGTCGTGGCCCAGAACCGCCTGGCGCGCATCTACGCCGCCGGGCGCGGCCTGCCGGCCGACGCGATGGAAGCCTGCAAATGGCACATTATCGCCAAGGCCGGCGGCGCCACCGACCTCTATCTCGACGATTTCATGCGCCAGCAGCCGCCGAACGTCCGCGAAGCGGCGGAAAAGGCCGCCAAGCCCTGGCTCGAACGGATTGCCGAATCGCGCTCTTGACGGCGGCTTGGCCGGCAAGGCACACCAGCGCCGGCATAATCCCCACAACGACTTCCTCGAACGGCAGAGCCGCTTATGGCCAAGATCAATGGCAACGAAATTCGTCCGGGCATGGTGATCGAGTACCAGAATTCACTCTGGGCTGCGGTCAAGACCATGGCGGTGAAGCCCGGCAAGGGCCCCGCCTACAACCAGGTCGAACTGAAGAACCTGATCGACGGGCGCAAGCTCAACAACCGCTTCGGCTCCGACGAACGCGTCGAGCGCGCCCGGCTGGAGCAGAAGGACTATCAGTTCCTCTACAGGCAGGGCGCCAGCCTGGTGTTCATGGACACCGATACCTACGACCAGATCGAGCTGCCGGAAGATTTCGTCGGCGAGCGCGCCGCCTTCCTGCAGGACGGCATGACGGTCACGCTCGAAATGCACGAGGAGCGCCCGATCGGCATCAAGCTGCCCGATCAGGTCACGCTCGAAGTGGTCGAGGCTGATCCCGTGGTGAAGGGCCAGACCGCGGCCTCCTCCTACAAGCCGGCCAAGCTGGAGAACGGCCTGCGCGTGATGGTGCCGCCCTTCATCACCACCGGCGAGAAGATTATCGTCGACACCAACGAAGTCACCTACGTGCGGCGCGCCGATTAAGCTTACTCGTCGCGTTTGCACGGCGGCGCAGTCGCGCCATCGGCGACGGGGGACGGGCGGCGTGTTCACGACTTTGCATTGGGCGTGCGCGGGGTGAAGCTCGCCCGCCGCGCCGCCAGAGGACAAGATGGTCCATTCCGCTCTCCTCAACGTCATGATCAAGGCCGCCCGCAAGGCGGCGCGCGGGCTCGTGCGCGATTTCGGCGAGGTGGAGAAGCTGCAGGTCTCGCTCAAGGGTCCGGCGAACTTCGTTTCGCTCGCCGACAAGCGCGCCGAGCAGATCATCCGCGAGGAGCTGGCGAACGCGCGCCCGGGCTATTCCTTCCTCGGCGAGGAAGGCGGCAAGACCGAGGGACCCGACAAGACGCATACCTGGATCGTCGATCCGCTCGACGGCACGACGAACTTCCTGCACGGCATTCCACATTTCTCGATCTCGATCGCGCTCGAACGCGAAGGCACCATCGTCGCCGGCCTGATCTACAAGCCGATCGGCGACGAACTGTTCCTGGCCGAGCGCGGCAAGGGCGCCTTCCTCAACGACCAGCGCATCCGCGTGGCCGCCCGCAAGACCATGACCGAGGCCGTCGTCGCCTGCGGCCTGCCGCATCACGGCCGCGGCGGGCTCGAACTGTTCCGGCAGGAATTCGCGCAGGTGCAGGACCGCGTGGCCGGCCTGCGCCGGTTCGGTTCGGCGGCGCTCGATCTTGCTTATGTGGCGGCCGGCCGCCTCGACATCTACTGGGAACGCAACATTTCCCCCTGGGACATCGCCGCCGGCGCGATCCTCGTGCGCGAGGCGGGCGGCTACGTGTCCGATCTCGACGGCAACGACGCGATGTTCGCCAAGGGCCATGTCATCGCCGGCAACGAAACGCTGCATCGCGAATTGCTGCAGGCCCTCAAACAGGCGGCGAAGGGCGAGGCGCTCAAGGGCTGAGCCGGTTCCGCCGACCGCAAATCCCGGCCCGGTGCTGCATAATAAACGCGCCGGCCCGACGGAACGCACCACAGGCTGGAAACGCTACAACCCGCGACCGCGCGGCGCGGCGGACATGTGTCCCCGCCGGATGTGTCATTTCGGCGGGTCTGTGCCATATTTAAGGGATGTTCGGCCTGTAAGGGCCATTGTACGCCGTTTGAATTGCAGAATTCCGCTGGAACGCGCCATGGCTCGCGACACCGATCCGTTCAAACTGTCATCGCCCCGCATCTTCCTCGTCCGGATGCTGGTGTTCCTGATCCTGTGCGGACTGCTCGCCGTCATCCTCTACAAACCGATCGTGACCGCGTTCCTGGCGAATCCCGGCCTGAACGGACTGATCCTCGGCGTGCTCGCGGTCGGCATCATCCTATCGTTCCGGCAGGTGATCCGCCTGTTCCGGGAAGTTTCCTGGGTCAACGGGTTCCGCCTCGCCGACCCCGGCATCGCCGTCGACCGGCCGCCGGTCCTGCTCGCGCCGATGGCGGCGATCCTGCGCGACCGCGTCGGACGGATGACGATTTCGGCGCAGATGATGCGCGGCATTCTCGACTCGATCGCGAACCGGCTCGACGAGGCGCGCGACCTCTCGCGCTACATGACCGGCCTGCTCATCTTCCTCGGCCTGCTCGGCACCTTCTGGGGCCTGATCGAGACCGTCTCTTCGGTCGGCCGCGTGCTCGAAAGCATGCGCCCGACCGGCGATGCCGCCTCCATGTTCGAGACGCTGAAGGAAGGTCTCGGCGCGCCGCTCGGCGGCATGGGCATCGCCTTCTCGTCCTCGCTGTTCGGGCTCGCCGGCTCGCTCGTGCTCGGCTTCCTCGACCTGCAGACGAGCCAGGCGCAGAACCGCTTCTACACCGACCTGGAGGACTGGCTCTCCACCACCGTGCGCGACATCAGCGCGGAGAGCGGCGGACCCGGCGCGCTGTCGCCGGCGCTGACCGGCGACCTGCGCGCGGCGATCGAACGCCTGAGAGAAACGGTCTCCGAAGGCGCCGGCGGAAAGGCCGCGACCGCCGCGATGGCCAATCTCGCCGATGCCATCCACGGTCTCGTCCAGCACATGCGCTCCGAACAGCAGATGATCCGGGACTGGGCCGACGCGCAGGCCGGGCAGAACCAGGAAATCCGCCGCGTGCTGGAAGTCATCGCGCGCGAGAAGACCTGATCGGCCATGGCACTGGTGCGCACACGCCGCGAACGAACGGTCGATTACTGGCCGGGCTTTGTCGATGCCCTCTCGACGCTGATTCTCGGTATCATCTTCCTGCTCACCGTGTTCGCGGTGATGCAGTTCTTCCTGACGCAGGAGATGAGCGGCAAGGACACCGCGCTCACGCGCCTGAACGCGCAGATCGCCCAACTCAACGAGCTGCTCGCGCTCGAGCGCACCGGCAAGGCCAATCTGGAATCGCTGCTGACCACGTTCCGCTCCAACCTTGCGGCCACCGAGGCCGAGCGCGACCGCTACAAGAGCCAGGCCGAAGGCGTCGGCAGCGGCGCGGCAGGCGCGCAGGGACGCGTCAACGAACTGACGCAGGCGCTGGAAAGCGAAAAGGGCGTCACCGCGCGGGCGCTGGCTCAGGTCGAACTGCTCAACCAGCAGATCGAAGCCTTGCGCCGGCAGCTCACCGCGCTGGAAGGCGCACTCGAAGCGTCGGAGAAGCGCGACAAGGAATCGCAGACCCGCATCACCGATCTCGGCCAGCGGCTGAACACCGCGCTCGCCCAGCGCGTGCAGGAACTGTCGCGCTACCGCTCGGACTTTTTCGGCCGGCTGCGCAACATCCTCGGCGACCGGCCGGACATCCGCATCGTGGGCGACCGTTTCGTGTTCCAGTCCGAAGTCTTCTTCGATCCCGGCCAGAATGCGCTGCGGCCGGAAGGCCGCGCCGAGCTCGACAAGCTCGTGACCGTGCTCGACGAACTGATCAAGCAGATCCCGCCGGACATCGCCTGGGTGCTGCGGGTCGACGGCCACACCGACGTGCGCCCGATCGCAAGCGCCCAATTCCCCTCGAACTGGGAATTGTCGGCGGCGCGCGCCATCGCGGTCGTGCAGTATCTGATGACGCGGGGCATCCCGCCGCAGCGCCTAGTCGCCGCCGGCTTCGGCGAATTCCAGCCGCTCGACCCGGCGCAGACCGACGACGCCTACCGGCGCAACCGGCGCATCGAGCTGAAGCTGACCGAGCGGTGAGCCTGACGCTGCGCCCCTATCGCGCCGACGACGAGCCGGCCGCCATCGATCTGTGGCAGCGCGCCTGGCAGGTCGCCTATCCGCAGATTGCTTTTGCCAGGCGCGTGGAATGGTGGCGCGGGCGCTGGCGCGACGACCTCGTTCCGGTCGCCGCCATCGTGGTCGCCGAGCGCGACGGCGCAATGACCGGCTTCGTCACCATCGACCGCACGAGCGGCTATCTCGACCAGCTCGCGGTCGCGCCCGACCAGTGGAACCGGGGCATCGCACGCGCCTTGCTCGACGAGGCCAAGCGCCTTTCGCCGCGCGGCATCGAACTGCACGTCAACCAGGACAATGCGCGGGCGATCCGCCTCTACGAGCGCTCGGGCTTTGCGATCGCGGGCGAGGATGTCAATCCGCACTCGGGCGCGCCGGTGTTTCTGATGCGCTGGCGCGGAGCCACCGATCCTGGGGCATGATCCCGAAAGCGGGAAGCGGACTTCGAGACCGTCTCTAGCTGACGCCGAACTGGAGCTTCGCCAGCCGCGCATAGAGGCCGCCGGCCGCGGCCAGCGTCTCGTGCGTGCCTTCCTCCACGATGCGTCCCTCGTCGAGCACGAGGATGCGGTCGCAGGACAGGATGGTCGCCAGCCGGTGCGCGATCACGAGCGTCGTGCGCCCCTGCATCAGGCGTTCGAGCGCCTCCTGCACCAGCACCTCGCTTTCGGCATCGAGCGAGGACGTCGCCTCGTCAAGCAGCAGCAACGGCGCGTCGCGCAGGATCGCACGCGCGATCGCGATGCGCTGGCGCTGGCCGCCCGACAGCGTGATGCCGCGCTCGCCGATCTGGGTGTCGTAACCCTGCGGCAGTCTGCGGATGAACTCGTCGGCGGCCGCCAGCAGCGCCGCACGCTCGACGAGCTCGTCGGCGGCGTCCGGGCGGCCGAAGCGGATATTGTCGCGCACGCTGGTGGCAAAGATCGCGCTCTCCTGCGGTACGAGCGCGATGCGCCGGCGCAGCGCCGCCGGATCGGCGTCGGAGATATCGACGCCGTCGAAGCGCACGCGGCCGGACGAGGGATCGTAGAAGCGCAGGATCAGATGGAAAATCGTGCTCTTGCCGGCGCCGGAAGGACCGACAATGGCCACTTTCTCGCCCGCGCGCACGTGAAAGGAGACCTCGTGCAAGGCCGGATGCTCGGGCCGAGAAGGATAGCTGAACGTGACATGCGCGAAGGCAACCTCCCCGCGCGCGGGCTGCGGCAGCGGCGCCGGGTTTGCCGGCGCCTCGACCGCCGGACGCATTTTCAGGATCTCGAACAGCCGCTCGGCCGCGCCCGCCGCTTGCGCGATCTCGCCCCAGACCTGGCTCAGCTCGCCGAGCGCGCCGGCCGCGAACACCGCATAGAGCACGAACTGGCCGAGCCGGCCCGCCGTCATGCGCTGGTCGAGCACGTCCTGCGCGCCGATCCACAGCACGAGCACCACGCTGGCGAAGACGAGAAAGATCGCAACCGCCGTCAGCACCGCCCGCGACAAAGTCGACTGGCGCGACGCCTCGAAGGCCTGCTCGACCGCCCCGGTATAGCGGCCGGCGACGTAGGGCTCGCTGGTATAGGCCTGCAGCGTGCGGATGGCGCCGACCGCCTCGGACGCATAGGCAGAGGCGTTGGCAAGCTCGTCCTGCGCCAGACGCGAGCGGCGGCGCACCGCGCGGCCGAACGCGACCAGCGGCAGCACGATCACCGGGATGACGCCGAGCACGAACGCCGACAGGCGCGGGCTGGTGACGATCATCATGGCGGCCGCACCGAGGAACAGGACCGCGTTGCGCAGCAGGATCGACACCGCCGCCCCGACCGCCGCCTTGATCTGGGTGGTGTCGGCGGTGAGCCGCGACATCATTTCGCCGGTCTGGGCGCGGTCGAAGAAGGCCGGCGACAGGCGCGTCAGGTGGCCGAACACGGCGGCGCGCAGGTCCGCCACGATCCGCTCGCCGAGCGTAGTCACGAGATAGAAACGCAGCGCGCTCGCCAGCGCGAGCACCGCCACCACCAGCACCATGACGGCGAAATAATCGTCGATCAGCGAGCGCTCGCCGGAGAAACCGAAATCGATCATGCGGCGGACGGCGATCGGCACCGCGAGCGTCGCCAGCGCCGCCAGCACGAGGGCGGCCAGGGCGAACAGCGCGCGCATCCTGTAGTGCAGGACATAGGGCATCAGGAGGACGAGAGGCCGCAGGGCCGCCCCGTCGCGCGCCCCGCGCTGCGACCCCGCGGCCGGCTGGCCGGAGCCCCCGCCCGCGTCGGTACGATCGCCGAAAAATGCCGCCATGACCCCGGTTTCTCCTTCGCGCCGCCGGCCGGGCGCGGCCGGACAATGGCCCGGTGCGGCCCCGGCTGCAACCGTCCGGGCCGCGCTTGTCTCACCCCGGCGGGTGCGCTATAGAGCGCGCGAATTCAACCGCATCGAAGGCCTGTAGCGCGCGGTCCCCGCGCCGGAACCCCGTCATGAAAAGCGATATCCACCCGCACTACCACACGATCAAGGTCGTCATGACCGACGGCACCGAGTTCACGACGCGCTCGACCTGGGGCAAGGAAGGCGACACGCTGAACCTCGACATCGACCCGAAGTCGCATCCGGCCTGGACCGGCGGCGCCCAGCAGCTCCTCGACCGCGGCGGACGTCTGTCGCGCTTCCAGAAGAAATTCTCCGGCTTCATCAAGGAAAAGAAATAGGTCCGATAAGCCGGCCTGTTGGGCGTCAACAGCAAAAAGCCCCCGCACCCGCGGGGGCTTTTTGTTGGGCGGCCTCTGTCTTGCGGTGGCCGAACACGACCCCGCGATGCTCCCGGCGCCTCAGCGATCGTCCATGCTGTGAAAGGCGGCCTTGAGAAGATCGATCTGGCGCTCCACCGGATTGGCGCGGCCGGTCGTCGGCTTGTCGGGGCCGTGAATGGTGGCATCGAGGCGCCGCACGCGGTCCTGCAGCCGGCGCGAACGATGGATCAGCGCCACGAGCTTCTCGGGCAGGACCTTCAGCGTCTCCTCATCGGCGATGTCGGCCGCCGACAGCTTCACCTTGGTCTTTTCCTGATTGACCTGCGCGAGCGACATCTCGCCTTCCTTGACCGCGCGATGCAGCAGCAGCCACGACGCAAGCTGCATCAGCCGCGTCGTCAGACGCATGCTCTCGGTCGCGTAGGTCAGCGCGGCAGTGCGCTTGAGCCCGCGCGATTCCTCGCGGCCGGGGCCGTCGAGATAGGCCGCGGTCTCCTCGACCAGCGCCATGCCGTCACGGAAAAGGATCGTAAATGCCGGCGAACCGGCGAGCCGTTCCTTGAAGGATACCGGTCCCGAAAGCGACTGTTCTGACATTGCGGTACGCCCTACCCACTCGTTGGCCGGAAGATAGGCACGGGCCGAGCAAGGGGTAAAGTAAACGAACCGGAAAACCTCACGACATGGTTTCACGCCATGTCGATGGAACTGACCCAAATCGGGACAAAAAAAGAGCCGCCGGAAACGGCGGCTCAAGTCTAATAACAGGGAGGCGTCAAACAGAGTGGACAGGAGCCACTCGATGTCCAGAAGATGGACAATGCCACTAATAATCGGGAAAGCTTAACTTTAAGTTAAATGAAAAATATTCTGTAAGCGCGCCGGCAACAATTGCACGCATCGCGCACTCGTTTCGTACGCACCGGACGGCAAGCCGCCGCAATCGTTAACGCAGCCGCGCGACGATCGTCACTTCCTGAAAAACTGGTCGGCCGCGCTGCGCGAACTTTCCTTCTTCGCGATGTCGGCTTCCAGCCGCGCAATCTCCTCGTGCAACAGCGCGATGCGTTCGCGCAATTCCGCAACCGAGATCAACGACAGGTCCTGCCCGATCTCGTGCGTGATCTTCTTCTTGGGGCGGTCGTCGTCGTCGAATGGCGGCATGGTTCACCTCGCAAAACGCCCCGAATCTAGCGGCGGCGGCGCGGGTTGTCACATCCGCGCCCCGCGACTAAACAGAGGCGGAACCATCGAGAATACGCCGCGCCAAGGACCCGCAATGACAAGCCTGCCCGCCACCATGACCGCCATCGGCATCAAAGCGCCCGGCGGGCCGGACGTTCTCGTGCCACAGGAGCGGCCGGTGCCTGCGCCCGGTCCCGGCGAAATCCTCGTCAAGGTCGCGGCCGCGGGCGTCAACCGCCCCGACGTCGTGCAGCGGCAGGGCCATTATCCGCCGCCGCCCGGCGCGCCCGACATTCCGGGTCTCGAAATCGCCGGCGAAGTCGTCGCGCGCGGCGCGGATGCGACGCGCTGGTCGATCGGCGACAGTGTCGCGGCTCTCGTGATCGGCGGCGGCTATGCGCAATACTGCGTTGCGCACGAGAGCCACGCCTTCGCCGTCCCCAAAGGCTACGCGATGGCAGACGCCGCCGCGATGCCGGAGACGTTCCTGACGGTCTGGCACAATGTGTTCGAACGCGGCGCGCTCGCGCGCGGGGAAACGCTGCTCGTGCACGGCGGATCGTCGGGCATCGGCACCACCGCGATCCAGCTCGGCAAGGCGTTCGGCGCGCGCGTGATCGTCACCGCCGGCAGCGACGAAAAATGCGAGGCCTGCCGCAAGCTCGGCGCTGATCTCGCCGTTAACTATAAGCGCGAAGACTTCGTCAAGGCGACCAAGGAAGCGACCGGTGGGACCGGCGCCAATGTTATCCTGGACATGGTCGGGGGCGACTATATCGAGCGCAATTACGAGGCTGCCGCGGTCGAAGGGCGCATCGTGCAGATCGCCTTCCAGGGAAGTCCGAAAGCAACGGTCGATTTCCGCCGCCTCATGCTCAAGCGCCTGCACCATACCGGATCGACGCTGCGCGCGCGCTCGGTCGCCGACAAGGGCGCGATCGCGCGCGCGGTCGAGGAGAAGGTGATGCCGCTGGTCGCGGCCGGCACGGTGCGCCCGGTGATGGATTCCACTTTCCCGCTGCGCGAGGCCGCCGCCGCCCATGCCCGCATGGAATCGAGCGTCCATATCGGCAAGATCGTTCTGACGGTGTGAGGCGCGATGCGGCCGCTCCCCTTCGCCTGCAGCCGGCCGCGACGCGGCCCGATGGCCTGGCCGGACGGAACCGCCCCCGCTGCCGTCAAATTGGCGCAAATGGGGCCCGTTTGTAGAGAGGCCGGACCGCGCGGACGCACGGTCCGGCGCCATCGTCGGGGACACTGAAAGCCGGAGGGCGTGGTTTGCGGATTTTGCGCTTTTCGGCCGCGGTCGCGGTGCTGGCCACGATGCTCGCATGGACGGGCACGCCGGCGCGCGCGGTCGAGGCCGTCAATGTGCGCATCGACGCCGCCGCCATCGACCTGACCGGCGCGCTCGACCGCCAGCGCACCGAAACCGACCGCATCCAGGTCTCCACCGCGCCGGGACCCGACGGCATCATCCGCCGCATCGAGGTGCGCGGCCGCGAGAACAGCACCTACTGGGCGGTGTTCGCGCTCGCCAATACCGGCGACGAGCAGATCGACCGTCTCATCGTCGTGCCGCATTACCGCATGGTCGGTTCCGGCATGTTCTGGCCCGATCTCGGCCTCTCGCGCGTGGTCGGCATCACGCCGAGCTCCGGCGAGCGCCCCGACCGCCAGGACAGCGCGACCGCCGACGTGTTCCGCATCACGCTCGATCCCGGCTCGGTCGTCACCTATGTCGTGGAGCTGCGCACCGACAAGCTGCCGCAGCTCTATCTGTGGGAACCCGACGCCTACAAGGACAAGATCAATTCCTTCACGCTCTATTACGGCATCGTCATCGGCATCGCCGGCCTGCTCGCGCTGTTCCTGACCATCCTGTTCGTGGTCAAGGGCAGCGTGATGTTCCCCGCCGCCGCCGCACTCGGCTGGGCGGTGCTCGTCTATATCGGCATCGATTTCGGTTTCTGGGGCAAGGTGTTCGACATGTCGGCGGGCGCCGAGCGCGTCTGGCGCGCGATCGGCGAGGCGATCCTCGCCGCGACCCTGCTCGTCTTCCTGTTCGCCTATCTCAATCTCGCGCGCTGGCACGTGCGCTATGCGCATATCACCATCGGCTGGCTCGGCGGGCTGGCCACGCTCGTCGCGCTCGCTTTGTTCGATCCGGCGGTGGCGTCCGGCATCGCGCGCTTCTCGCTCGCGGCGGTGGCGTTCCTCGGCTTCGGCATCGTGATCTATCTGTCGACGCACGGATTCGACCGCGCCGTGCTGCTGATCCCGACCTGGTTCCTGTTCGTGGTCTGGGCCTTCGCCGCCGGCCTCACCATTTTCGGCCTGATCACCAACGACATTGTCGGCCCCGCCTTGCTCGGCGGCCTCGTGCTGATCGTGATGCTGATCGGCTTCACGGTGATGCAGCACGCCTTCGCCGGCTCGATCACGCAGGGCATCGTCTCCGATGTCGAGCGCCGCGCGCTGGCGCTGACCGGCGCCGGCGACATGATCTGGGACTGGGACGTCTCCGCCGACAAGGTGTTCACCAGCCCGGAGACCGAGCACCTGCTCGGGCTGAAGCGCGGCGCGCTGGAAGGTCCGGCCGCAACCTGGCTGGAAATCCTGCACCCGCTCGACCGCGACCGTTTCCGCGCCTCGCTCGACAGCATGATCGACCAGCGGCGCGGACGCCTGATGCAGGAATTCCGACTGCGGATGCAGGACGGCCATTATGTGTGGCTCGCGCTCAAGGCGCGGCCCGTCGTCGGCTCCGACGGCGAGGTGGTGCGCATCGTCGGCACGCTCACCGACGTCACCGATTTCAAGAATGCCGAAGAGCGGCTGCTGCACGACGCCGTGCACGACAACCTGACCGGGCTGCCGAACCGCCAGCTCTTCCTCGACCGTTTCGAGGCGGTGCTCGGGCTCGCCAAATCCGATCCCACGCTGCGCCCGACCATCATGGTGATCGACATCGATCGCTTCAAGCAGGTCAACGACTCGGTCGGCACCGCGGTCGGCGATTCGCTCCTGCTCACGCTGGCGCGACGGCTCGCCCGCCTGCTCAAGCCGCAGGATACGCTCTCGCGCGTCTCCGGCGACCAGTTCGCGCTGCTGCTCCTGTCGGAGCGCGATCCCGCGCGCATTATCGGGTTCGCCGAAACCATCCGCCGCACGCTGCGCGCGCCGATCGCCTTCAACGACCGCGAGATATTCCTGACCGCCTCGATCGGGCTTGCGCTCGCCGACCAGCAGACCGTGCGCAGCGAGGAAATCCTCAAGGACGCCGAGCTTGCCATGTATCACGCCAAGCGCATCGGCGGTGACCGCATCGAGGTGTTCAAGGCGGCCATGCGCACGCGCAAGACCGACCGCCTGACGCTGGAAGCCGAGCTGCGCCGCGCGCTCGAGCGCGACGAGCTGACGCTGCTCTATCAGCCGATCGTGCGGCTGGAGGATCGCACCATCGCCGGGTTCGAGGCGCTGGCGCGCTGGGACCACCCGAAGATGGGCCGCATGTCGCCGGCCGAATTCATCTCGATCGCCGAGGAGATCGGCCTGATCGTGGATCTCGGCATGTTCGCGCTCGAACGCGCCGCCCGCCAGCTGCACCTGTGGCAGCGCTCGATGCGCGCGCATCACGCGATCTTCACGAGCGTCAACGTCTCCTCGCGCCAGCTGCTGCGGCAGGACCTGCTGCACGATTTGCGCTCGGTGCTTTCGCGCTCGTCGGTGATGCGCGGAACGCTCAAGCTGGAACTGACCGAGTCGCTCGTCATGGAAAATCCCGAGCACGCCGCCCAGATGCTGATGCGCATCCGCGAACTGGGCGCCGGCCTCTCGCTCGACGATTTCGGCACCGGCCATTCCTCGCTCGCCTATCTGCAGCGCTTTCCCTTCGACACGATCAAGATCGACCAGTCGTTCGTGCGCACCACCGCGCGCGGCACGCGCCCGGTCATCCTGCGCTCGATCATCGCGATGGCGCACGATCTCGGCATGGAAGTGGTGGCCGAAGGCGCGGAGACGGATTCGGACGCGGTCGAGCTTTACCAGCTCGGCTGCGAATATGCGCAGGGCTTCGTGTTCGGCCAGCCAATGACGGCGGAACAGGCCGGCAAGCTTCTGCTCGGCGACCAGCTCGAAATGGTGCGGTAGCGGGCCCGGAACGGATTCCCGCTGTCGCGGGAATGAGCGGAATTTCCGAAAATGTCAGGCGTGGCCGACTTCGCTCGACAATTTGGCGATATCGATGCCGATCTTTCGCAGCGCGCGCGAATATTTCGTCTCGGTGTCGGAACCGAAAATCAGTTCGGAATCGGCGGGGCAATGCAGCCAGCCATTGGCCTGGATCTCGTTCTCGAGCTGGCCGGGCGCCCAGCCGGCATAGCCGAGCGCGAGCACCGCATTCGCCGGGCCGCGGCCGCGCGCAATCGCCTTGAGGATGTCGAGCGTGGCGGTGAGGCAGATGCCCTCGTCGATCGGCAGCGTCGAATTCTCGATGAAGAAATCCGCCGAATGCAGCACGAAGCCGCGCCCGGTCTCCACCGGCCCGCCCTTGAGGATGCGGATCTCGTCGTGCGCCTCGACCCGGATCAGGTCGGACTCGGGGATCACCTGCAGTTGCACCAGCAGGTCGGGGAAATTGATGTTGGGCGCGAGCTGGTTGACCACGATGCCCATCGCGCCTTCCGAGGAATGCGCGCAGACATAGACCACCGTGCGCGCGAACCGGTCGTCGTTCATGCTCGGCATCGCGACCAGCATCTGGCCATCGAGATAGCCGCGCCCCGGTTTCCTGCCGGCGGTCTTGTCGAGGTTCTTGCGTAGCATCTTCATGGGTGAAGGTTAGCGCGTAGATTTTCTCTTGCAAACGAAACTTGACCGCGCCTTCACGACGAATTCAGTGGCGATTTCAGAGCGCTGCGCTTAAACGGACGACATGACCCGCGCGCGCATGAGAGGCGTTCCGCTTTTCGCCACAATTGTCGCCCTGCCGATTCTCGGCCTGTCGCCGGCCGTGCAGGCGGCCGATGTCTCGGCCTGGGACGGCGACGAGCATTCCGCCGCCCGGCTGATCGCGGCGGCAGCAACCCATGCGGATGGTGCGCGCCTTTATCGCGCCGGCGTCGAAATCCGGCTGGCGCCGGGCTGGAAGACCTATTGGCGCTATCCCGGCGACGCGGGCATTCCGCCGTCCTTCGATTTCGCCGGATCGGAAAATGTGAAATCCGTCGCCGTGCTGTGGCCGGCGCCGCGGAAGATCGCCGATTCCGAGGGCGTGACCATCGGCTACAAGACCAATGTCGTGCTGCCGCTGCATGTCGTGCCGGCGGACGCGGGCAAGCCGGTCGCGCTGCGCATGACGCTCGACTATGCGATCTGCGAACGGCTGTGCGTCCCGGTCCGGGCCAAGGCCGCGCTGACGCTCGACGGCGCACCGAAGACGACCGACGAAGCGGTGTCAGCCGCCGAAAAGCGCGTCCCCGTGCGGCAAGCCCAGAACGCCGCGTCGCCGCTCTCGGTCGGGCGCACGGTCGTCGATGCCGCTTCGAAGCCACCGCGCGTGCTGGTCGATATTGCCGCACCCGCAGGCAGCCCGGTCACCCTGTTCGCCGAAGGCCCCACGCCCGAATGGGCGCTGCCCTTGCCCGAGCCGCTCAGGGACGCAACCGGTCCCGGCATCCGGCGTTTTTCGATCGCGCTCGACGGCCTGCCCGCCGGCGCCGCATACAATGGCGCCGCGTTGCGTCTGACCGCCGTGTCGGGCGAGCGGGCCGTCGAGACCGTGATCCGTCTCGACTAACGTGCAGCCCGCGCCTATTTTGCTCGCCCGAATTACGAGACCCCAAGCGGAGAGGACACCATGCCCATCAAGGTCGGCGACCGCCTGCC
>Ga0226835_1000374_pt1 | contig 58395 bp, 45 predicted proteins | sample LAC_MetaG_1_FD_163627 | JGI IMG/M metagenome (GOLD analysis project Ga0226835, IMG submission 163627) | Anaerobic ammonium oxidizing microbial communities from anammox membrane bioreactor (MBR) in UC Berkley, California, United States -... | ecosystem: Engineered > Bioreactor > Anaerobic >...
CCGCCCGCCCGCTCCGCCCAGCCCGCTCCAGCTACTGACACTGAAGAGATCTTGAAGAACGGACGGATGTCAAGTGGGCGGGTGTATCATAGAGACCCTGGATATTCAGGGGTTTCTTGAAAGGACTCAGCCGTGGCTAGAATCGACAACTCAAGTCTTCCCGAGCTCATAAGACCGGTTCTTGTATCCGGCGAGAGGCTCGAATGGGTGGACCGGTTCAAGTTCAAGTCAGACCGCGAGCAGAGAATCACTCTCATCGTCTGTGTCGTGCTCCTGGCGGCCATTCCTGCCGTGGTCTTTCTTGCGCCGAATCTGGTCAAGCTCAGCCCCTCCAATATAAGTATGATGACTTTCGTCGGCACCCTGTGCCTCGGGCTCCTCTTCTTGTCGGGGACCAGGGAGAACACTTGTTTGATTGCCGTCACCGACAGGCGCCTGATTGTTAAGTCGGCCCGGACCCCGGGATTTCAATTTTCCTTCGCCAGTAGCGATCTTGACGGTGCGGACATGGCAGGCGCCGGTGAGGGCAAGGTAGTACGTCTGCTTCTGAAAAAGGGAAACAAACAATGCGGGTATCTGGCCGCCATCAAGCTCAACGATGTTGCCGACCCCGGGGAGGCTCTGGTCAGGCTGCAAGCCTTTTGCGGAAAGATCCAGAGGGCTGAAGAGAACATGGAAGTTTTCGCTCCGCCTCCGGCTCCGTCCGGAAAGGCGAGAAGCGTGGTCAATCTGGTCATCGGCCTTGGGGTCCTGGTCTTTTCGAGCAATCTATATAACACCTATCAGGAGAAGACTCACTGGCCCATCGAAACTGCAAGGGTGAAGTCGGTGAAGATCGATACGGGGCGATCTCCCGATGCCATGCTTCATGGAGACTTCTCGGAAAAGTATTTCGTCGAGCGCGAGCTGGAGCTCGACTATAACGGAGCCAGCTATTCTATTAGTCAAAAGGGATCCGAGAGTCCCAGCTTCGATACCATGGAGCAAGCCCTGGCGGTGTCGAAGATCAAGGAAGTGCCGGTTCACTTCGACAGTGCGAAGCCAGCGGAAGGATGCGCTGATCCGGCTGCGGCTGCCCGGGGAATTCTGGTGCTCTTCTACATGTGCGGCGTCCTGGTGGTGAGCGAAGTGGAGGCCAGGTCGCTCCGGCTCGATCGCTCTATGAAAGGATCTCTCAAGGGCAGCGCCCTTGTGCTCCTCAACATAGTCCTGGCGGTGGCCCTCTACCGTTTTCTGCACTGACTTCAAACAAATTTCTTCTGTCACAGCTCTGTCACAGCTCTGTTGCCCTTCAGTCACCAGCGCCCGGTAATCTGTAGGAAATCGAGGCACTCGCAGGAGATACGTTATTATGCAACTTGAAGCTCAAAACATCGGTGATGCTGGATCCCTCCACTCTGCAGCTACCAACGCATCGAGCAGACTCTCTGAAGAAGCTCAAAAGTGCATGGGTGGCGACAATGGCGTCAAATGCGGTGCTCAGATAGACAAGATTCCTTCCTATTTCACCAATTCCGATACCAACAAAGACAACCTTCTCAGTCATGAAGAGATCACCAGTGCTCTGGGCACGGATGGTCTCACCGACAAAGAAGTGATCATGCTCAAACAACTCGATCAAGGTTTCGACAAGATCGCCGGCGATGACGGCTTGATCTCTATCCCTGAGCTGGACGCCTTCCGCAGTCCCAATGGCATGGCCAAGCCGGTCGACAAACAGGTCAAAGCAGACAAGAAGCCCCCGGGCGAGTATCAAACCCCTGAATACTGGACCAACGCCGATCGAGACGGCGATGGCGAGCTGACCCGCGACGAGGTGACCGCAGCCCAGAACGATGAGAACAATGACGTCAAAGTCAGAGGCATCTTCGGTGATATCGCAGACCACTTCGACGAGATGGCAAACGGTGACGACCATGTCTCCGAAAAGGACATGCTCGATTACTTCGCCGCTCTCAAGCCCTTCTTCGGTGACAAGGGTGAGAAAGAAGCCAGCTAACGATAGATTTTTCCTTGCACGGTAGCTGCGCTATCAGTGCGGGGGTTGATGAGGGAGTCGCCAGCCATCGGGTAACCGGTGGCTCGCGAGTTTTCGGGCTTTCTTCACCAGGCGTGGCCGAAGAAGTCCTCCAGGGATCGCCGCAGAGGTTTTCCTAGGCGTCGCCGCAGAGGGCCCGGACGCTTTCGTGAAAAACCCGGGTATGCTCGTCCACGTCGGCTTCGCTGTGAGCTCTCGAGAAGAGCGCCATATTGTGAAATGGCGTTAGCAGTATCCCCCGGTTGAGAGCTGCCAGGTGCATATAGCGATCGAGCTCGGCATCCACGGCCGCCGCCGCCTCGCCGCCATTGCGCGGGGGCTCCCGGCGGAACCAGTATTCAGCCCGGCAGCCGAGCTGTTTGACGATCCAGGGAAGGCGATGCTTCTCGATCACTTGCTCGACTCCCCGGGCGAATTTTTCAGCCAGAGGAATCGCATGAGCGTAAGCGTCTTCAGTAAGGACCTTTTCCAGAGTCGCCTTAATGGCAGCCACCGAGAGAGCGTTGCCGGCGAGCGTGCCGCCTATGCCGACTGTGTCGCAGTCCTCGGTGCTGGTGATGGCTGCCACCATGTCAGCTATCTTCTCGCTGAATCCATAAACCGCCGCCGGCACACCACTGGCGATAGGTTTGCCGATGGTGAGAATATCGGGCTCGAGCCCATGAGCCGCTGTATAGCCACCAGGTCCGGTGCAGATGGTATGGGTCTCGTCGATGATCAGCAGAGTCCCGTATTTTTCGGTGAGCTCTCTGAGCGCTTTGTGATAGCCGGGGTCAGGCAGGATAATCCCGATATTGGTCATCACCGGCTCGGCCAGTACGCAGGCGATCTCCCTGGTGGCAAGAGCTATCTCCAGGGCGTCGATGTCGTTGAATTCGACGACTTTTGTAGTCAGAGCCGGATCGACCGGGGGACCGAGACTGCCGTGTCGGGGCTTCTCGGCACCATTCTCGAGAGTGCAGAAAGTCTCGTCCACGGTGCCGTGATAGCAGTAGTTGTGGACCAGGATCTTCGATCTGCCGGTGAGCTGCCGGGCAAGGCGGATGGAAAAACGATTGGCGTCGGTGGCAGTGAGAGCCATCTGCCAGTAGGGCAGCTTGAACCGCCGGGCGAGCTCTTCGGAGACCGCTATATGATCCTCGGTGGGAAGCATATAAGTGAGCCCGCGCTTCGCCTGCTCGGCGATGGCGGCCACGGCTTCAGCCGGGCTGTGACCGGTCATGGCGCCGGTGTCTCCCAGGCAGAGGTCGAGATATCGCCGCCCGTCCACATCGGTGAAATGAGCGCCGGAGGCTTCTTCGACGAATAACGGAAAGGTGCCTGCCCATTTGACCATCCAGTTCATGGGCACGCCCGAGATGAAGTGCTGCTTGGCTCTTTGGTACAGCTCGTAAGACTTCTTGTGCTCGTCGGCGAAGCGCTTCGTCTCGCTGTCTAGAAGCTCTTTCAGGCGACTCCGGTCGATCTGGGTGATTGTTTCCATCTGGCTCAGCCCTCCCCTCGCGGCGATTAGAATACCACGGTCGCTTTCTACCGGCGGCGTTTGACAATATGTGGACATCTCGTTCCAGGGCTAATGGTCTCGACGCCATTCTAGCTGGGCTCTGAATCAGTTTTTCATTGCGAGCGAACAAGCAGGCAACCCCGCGGTTCCCTGATTCAGTGGCACTCTGCTGCTTGTATTGTTAATGCTCGACCGGGAGGGTGAGACTTGCTCCAGACATTCTCAATCAAGAAAGAGAAGGGCGCAGCATCACCTTACGCTGCTCTTGTCAGATGTCCATGTTTGCCTTGCTTTCTCGATGGCGGTCAACATGCTTTCTATCTCCTGGTGGTCGGGAGAGATGAACCTGACACCGGAGAGCACCCAGGCTGCCAGCTCCGGATTCTTCAGATGATAGAGCACATTTCGTCCTTCTCGTCGCTCCACCACGATGCGGTTAGTTCGAAGAACGGCAAGCTGCTGGGAGACGGCGGCATGAGCGATGCCCAACAACTCCTGAATCTCTTTTACGGATAGCTCTCCCTGGCTGAGCTCCTCGATAATGCGGACCCTGTGCGGATTTGATAAAACGCTAAACAGTTTCGAGAGTTCTGAGCTGATGATGGTTCTGTACATTAAATAGAATGAGTTTGCGTTTCTTACAGGGCGTCTACTTGGCACTTCTATGCAAACTTTAGCATATTTGCAGTATTTTGTAAATTCGAAATTTCTGCGCGTACGAGGGGATGAGGGTTTCGCCCTTTCCGGGTTTCTTTGAGAAGTTCAGATATCTATATATTCGAATATAAGGGATGTTATGCAATTTAATCCTTTGAGGTGATGGAATAGTGGGATAGGTCTCGACTTTAGATGTTTGTGTGCTAATATATTTGTATGCATAGGTCTGCATATGAGCATCCAATAGACGCGCAAGAGTTTGCGCCCAGCCAACCTGTCGAGCTCGCCTTGAAGCGACTGGCTGAATTCTTTCGAGTTCTCTCGAATCCTCGCCGCATTTTGATTATCGAGGAGTTGAAGAGCGCCGAGCGTGATGTCTCTTCTATTGCCACGTCGCTCGAGCTCGATCAGGCTTCGGTTTCCAAGCACCTGGCAGTTCTGCGATCGTACAGGCTTGTGGTCGAAAGGAAGGAAGGTAGAAGCGTGTTCTACCGGCTGAGCGATGTCGAGATGACCGGCTGGATCATAGATGGATTGAAGTTTGCCGGACCGGACCAGGAGGATACCCAGCGGTTCGTCCAGGGGGTAGAGCAGGCGAAGTTGGCCTGGAATCACACACGTGAGGAGGACTGAGAATTGACAGCTTTATTCACAGCCAGCGAGATCCTTGACGTGACTCGAGGACGTAGTCTGAGACCATCCGACCTGGAAAAACCGGGAAGGCTGGTCTTCACCCTGGACGATATAACTCCTGGCGACTGGTTCGTTGCCCTGTCATTCGGCACCACGGACTCGCACGACGATCTTTCCGACGCGATCGAGAAGGGCGCCCAGGGTTGCATAGTCAACAGGCGGCGCCGGTATTCTCACGCTCCCTCCAGTGGTGCTCTTATCTCGGTTCCTGATACGGAGCTTGCTCTTCTCGAGCTTGCCGAGGACTGGCGAGGCGCCGCTGCTCGCAAGGTGGTCACTGTCACTGGGACAGTCGGCCGCAAGGAGACGATCAGGCTGCTCGAGTTCTTGCTGTCCAAAGAATTCCGGTGCCATACGGCTCTCGATCATGGTGAGCTCGGCTTCCTCCCGGATATTCTATCGATGCCCGCCGAGACCGACCTGCTCATCGTCGAGGTCAGTGGTGCCAATAGAGGCGACGTGGCCAGGACCGGGAGCTATCTCAAGCCCGACATCGCCATTATCACCTCTTCTAATCATCCCCTTCCCTCTCCTTCCCGAGATGCGCAGATGGCGGCGTTGCAATGCGAGATTCTCGATGCTTTAGATGAGACCGAGGGCGGTACTGCCATTGTGTTCGATCACAATCCTGCTGTTGCCGAGCGAGCCAGATCGATGTCTGGCGGACTTCGCATGATTCATTATTCGCGTGAATCACTGAATCTTTCGAGGACTGGATTGACCTGGCTCTCCGAGAGCTGCTCCATCTCTCGAAACGGTCACACGGAAGCCAATGCCTGGTGCGCCGTGCAAGCGGCGGTGGAGCTGGGTTTCTCCCTGGATGAGAATCCGCATATCGTTTCGGAAGTGATTGTCAATGCAGCCCATATGGGGTAACGGGAAGCCGAGGTACGCACCAAGAGATGTCTAACATTTTTCCATTGCTCGCTGCCTTGATGCCGCTTGCATCCGCTACCGTGAGCGCTCTGCCGTCTGCAGACGCCAGGCGGTTCCGCCTCGGTTGGCTTTTCCTTGTCGCGGCCTTCGCGTCTTCCCTGCCGGTTCTCTGGAATGCGCTGGCTACTGCGGATCCGATTCATATAACTCTCTTTGTAAGCCCGTGGAAATTCCTCCCCGTGGTCGAGCTTTCCATCGATCGACTTGCGGCCATCATGATGGTGGTAATCTCGGGCATAGGCATGCTCCTTTATCGGTACTCGTTGCGATATCTGCAGCAGGACCCCGGTCTCTCGCGATTTCTGACTCTCCTGTCCCTGTGCATATCATCGATTCTGCTGATGGTGTCGAGCGCCGATCTGCTTACTCTTTTCATGACCTGGCAATTGCTGGGCTGGTTCCTCTGCCTGCTCTCTCACAACTACGCTCACAGCCCCACAGCCGACAGCTCTTTCAGAACCTTCATCATGCTTCGTGTAGGGGACATCGCGTTCCTGTCGGGTATCGCTCTCGCCTATCACCTCTTCGGGACCGTTCGATTCGAGCAGCTCTTTCAGCTGGCTGCAGCCGATCAGAGTCGATTCGCTATTCTCGGAACCGGTCTCGAGATCAGTGGAGCGACTGCGATAACGCTACTCATCTTTATCGGCGCCATGAGCAAATCAGCCCAGTTCCCGCTGCATATGTGGTTGCCTGATTCGCTCTATGCTCCCACGCCCATACACGCTCTGCTCCACGCCGGCATCATCAACGCCGGTGGCTTCCTCCTCAACAGGCTGGCTCCGTTGTATGCCCTGAGCCCCGTGACACTGCATCTGGTTCTGGCGGTCGGTCTGCTGACGATGATCTTCGGAAAGTGCATGATGCTTTCGAGAAACGATATCAAGAAGACCCTGGGATACTCCACTATCGGTCAGATGGGCTATATGATGATGGAATGCGGATTCGGGGCGTTCTCCCTGGCGGTATTTCATCTGATCGCGCACGGGCTCTTCAAGGCGACTGTCTTTCTCAACTGCGGCGATGTGATTCATAAAGCTCGCCTGGATCCCGAGCGACCGCCTCAGCCATCGACCGAGCCCGGACCGGGCATAGTCGCCTGGATGGCTGGTATCATTCTTTCGCTTGTCTTGCCACTCGCTATCATCGTAGGCGTCCATGATTTTCTCGGGATCGGCTACCTCGACAGGCAGGCTATCTTCATCTTCATCCTCTTCAGTTGGGTAACGGCTTCTCATGCCATGCTCACGCTTTTCCGGCTCGAGACCGGGTGGCGCACCGTTATCCTCATGTTCATCGGTGTCTGCCTGATCTCGCTCGCTTATTTTTCGTTCGCCGAGCAATTCACCCACTTCCTCTACCCCGATCCTCTTCTGGTGAGCAGCTACCTGCAAGCAGCCGCGCTGCCGGATATAGTCTTCTTCTGCCTGACAGCGATGCTGGTAGTCTCCATCGTCGTTAGCTGGTTCATGCTCTACCTGCACTATCACGACAAAATCGCCATCAGATCCGGGAGATTGTGGTCGGAATTCTATCTATTCTTCATCAATCGTCTCTACCTGGACGCCCTTTCATTGAGGCTGTTCGACTCGTTGAAGAGATTCGGGCGGGCTGTCGATCAGTCACGGATCTCCTATCCTGTTGTAGCTCTCGTTGCGCTGATAGGCGCTTTCCTGGAGGCGGCCCGGAGCCCGGCTGAATCTGTCGAGCTGGGTCTCATCCTGGTCCTGACCGCGCTCTTGTTCCCGCTCTTCCCGTTTCACGGCCTCTATGCGACGGCCTTCACCCGGGGCTCGAGAGCCGCAGCTCTGGGCATGGCTTTCATACCGCCGCTGGCCGGAGTCCTTCTTATCAGCCTGGTACCCCTGGAGATTCCCTCCTATTTCGGCACTCTGGCCATGTTTGGAGCGCTCTGGGGCTCGCTGAAGGCCCTGGTGCAGGTTCGTGTCTCGAGCTTGCTGGCGTATGCCGGTCTGGCATTGTACTCGGTGCTATGGTGGCATCTCGCGCAAGTCGGCCGTCCGACACCGGATTCGATCGTCTTTGCGGTATCGGTCACCCTCGTCATCGGAGGTCTCTCCCTGGCCTGGGATCGCGTCCGCGTTCGCTACGGCGATCTCAATTTGAATCGTATCGGCGGACTTTTCAAACCGATGCCCCGGTTTGCTCTGTGCACGGCTATTCTCGTCATGGCAGCCGTGGGGTTGCCACCTTTCGGACTTTTCTTCGGTTATCTGGGGATAATCCTGAGCCCGGGAGTCGAGCTCTCCGCGGGTCTTGTTGTTGTCATCGCGGCCTGGTTCGCTGCCTCCTGGTATCTGTTCAAACAGCTCATGCAGCGGCTGCTCTTCGGACCACATCGGGATGATATCAAATACGACGATCTTCGCCCGGCAGAGATCGCCGCTTTTGCCGTCTTGATCGCCCTCATGGTTATTCCCGGCAGTATTCCGCATCATTGGCTCATTGGGGGAAGTTCATGAGAGTAACCAGACCGACCGAGGAGAAGGCAAGAGCCAGGCAGGCTGTCAGATCGGCCGAGGACATCCGAGAGCTGGTGAAGAGCGCCAGCGCGGTTATAGCTCATTACTGGCCGATGACGACTTTCGTCCACCACAACCCGATTGCCGGGCTGGAGAAACTGCCCTTTCGCGATGCGGTCGCATTGGGCCGCCGCTTTGTCGGGGGCCAGGGCTATTTGTCTAACGAGCTCTACAGACGGCTGTCGGAGTCCGGACGTATAAGAGCGGAGCATCTCGACGCGGCCCTCTCTCCTCTGTCTCGGGATGCGACAACCGTCATCGGCGGGCGTCCGTTGAGCCATATCGAGGTTCTTCGGGCAAATATCCTCACCGGTATCAGTCCGCCGGGCGATGAGACCATCCGGGCGCTGGTCGACCGCGACCCGGCCGCCGCCGAGATCCGAGCCCTGACCGAGCGCCTGTCACCGGATGTGGAGCGGCGCGATGAGGCGAGCAGGCTCGGAAGGGATCTGACTCTGCTTACCTGGTGCGACATGAAGCTGAACGGTCAGCTCGAATGGTTGATCAACAAGGAGCTGATCAAGTGGTGCGAAGCCTTCCTCGACGAGGGTCACGCACCATTGCCGATGCCTTACCGGGAAGACGGCTTCTATGCGGCATGGAGAAGTCTCGCTCAACTGGAGTGGTCTCCCTGCGGGATCTCGAACAGTGGCAGAAAGATAAGGGCTCTCAGTGAATCGCCCGAGGATGCTTTGATGGCTCATCTTCAAGCCCTGGCTATTCCTCCGGAGCTTCAACAAGACTACCTCACTCTCTCGCTCACATCGCTCAACGGCTGGGCCAGTTTCATCAACTGGCGGTCAGAGCACGGCACCTACGAATGGCAGGCAGCCTTCCCGATTGATTTGACTCAATACCTCGCTGTTCGTCTCTTCTACGAGAGAGAGCTTGTAGACCAGACCCTGAGGCGGGAGCTGGAAATCGAAGGAAACTACAACGCGGTCGTATCGTACTTGAAGGGCACGCAGGACACTGGGAATTTCTCCCCGGTCGAGAGCGCGCGCCTTTCGTGGGCCTGGTCTTTGTCGAGGCTCGCCGGTGCGCTTCGGATTCCACTGAGCGAGCTTATAGCGGCCGACCCGGTTAGCCTCGAGAAGCTGATCGAATGGTTGTCCGAATTTCCCGAATCCGAGCATGGCTATGTATGGTTGACTGCTCACGAGAGCAGCTATCATGAGGACCTGATCGGAAAGCTCAAAGGCTCGCTGGCTGAACTCGATGAAGATGGCGGCGGCCCATCGCGCCCTCCGGCGCAACTGGTCTTCTGCATCGATGTGCGCTCCGAGCCGTTCCGCCGCAATCTCGAGTCTGTGGGGACTTACGAGACTTTCGGCTTCGCCGGCTTTTTCGGAGTGCCGGTAAGCTGCCGGGCTCTCAACCAGCATCATCTGACTGCGCAGGTACCGGCAATCGTCGAGCCCCGATTCACTGTCCATGAAGTGGTCCGGCAAGAGGAGAAGGAGCGCCTGGCAAGGCACAATGCAGGGGTCTCGATCCTGCATACCATACAGGAGATGCTTCATGATATGAAGTCGCATGTGCTCACTCCATATGTAATGGTCGAGTCTCTGGGCTGGCTTTTCGGTGTTCAGCTTTTCGGGCGCACCCTCTTTCCGGAGGCCTATAGAAAGTGGCGAGCCCGAATCAATGGAGTGTTAGCGCCTCCCATAGGCACCATCATGGCAACAGACCGGGATGACGACGGTCTGGGATTAACGGTGGAGGAGCAATGCGCCACAGTCGAGACTGTCCTCAAGACTATGGGATTGACCGGAAACTTCGCCAGGCTGGTTCTGTTATGCGGTCACACCAGCACGTCGGACAACAATCCGTACGAGGCGGCGCTCAATTGTGGAGCCTGTGGAGGCAACTCCGGCAAGCCGAACGCCCGGATTCTCGCGACGATGGCTAACAAGCCTCATGTGCGCGAGCATCTGGCGAGCAAGGGTATCGATGTCCCGTCGGACAGTCATTTCATAGGCGCCGTCCACAATACCACTACCGATTCCATCGAGCTCTTCGATCTGGAGGACTTGCCGGAGACGCACCTTAAGGATCTGGAGAGACTGAAGACCGACCTCGAGAAAGCTGCCAGTCGAACAAACCGCGAGAGATGTCTTCGATTGCCCGGGGCCGGGGACAATCTTTCTGCCCGCGGCGTGGCGAAGGAGATCGGCAGGCGCGCCGGTGACTGGAGCGAGACCCGTCCGGAATGGGGACTGGCCGGCAATGCCGCTTTCATTATCGGCAAGCGGTCCCTTACCCGGAGCATCGATCTCGAGGGCAGGTCATTTCTGAACTCGCACAACTACCAGGTGGATCCAACTGGCGAACTCATCGAAGGCATCATGCTCGGTCCCATGGTCGTCGGACAGTGGATAAACGCCGAGCACTATTTCTCGGCCACCGACACGGAAGTCTACGGTAGCGGCAGCAAGATCTATCACAATGTGGTCGGCCGTATCGGTATCATGTCCGGTCCCCAGAGCGACCTGCGAACAGGGCTTGCCTGGCAGTCGATGATGAACGGCGACCAGGTCTATCATGAGCCCCTGCGGTTGCTCGTGGTGATCGAGGCGCCGCACCAGAGGATAGTAGATATCCTCGAGCGCCGGCCGATGCTCAAGCAGCTCTGCGACAACCAGTGGATTCACCTGCTCGTGATCGATCCTGAGAGCCAGAACAAGTTTTACAAGTATAGACCCGGTAAGGAATGGGAGACGATCTGAGCCAGGTAGCCGCTCAATAGGTAAGATTTGTCCTCCTCTGCTGGTATTATTAATGCTCGACCGGGGAGAGATTGTGACTTGCTGAAAACAATCGGGGCTTTCTTTACCAAGATCCTCTGGCTGATCGGGCTCTTCTTCGTGATTACAGCCGGTGGCCTGATGGTCGCTGCCATCGGGGAGCTGATTGCCGGTGAGGTTCGCCATGGAATCGGCACTCAGCTGGGATTGATCACTTTCATGGCGGGGTTCGTTTTTGTCGGGGTCAAGCTTATTCTGGTCCAGCTCACCGAGCGCAAAGCGGTCAACGAGCTCAAAGAAGAGCAGCTTCTACTCAATCGGGCCAGGGCATGCGGCGGAGCCATAACAGTCTCGGCAGCGGCTCTCGATTGCAACCTGCGGATCTCTGACACGAAAAAAGCCTTCGAGCGCCTGGCTATGACCGGGGTCTGCCAGGTGGATGTCTCGGAGCAGGGTGAGCTCTATTACCGCTTTCCGACATTCGAAGGAAAGAAGCTGGAGCCGCAACTGGGCATGCTGCCGAATGAAATAATCGATGGGAAGTCCGAGACCATAGACATCTCGAGCAAGAAGAAGCAGGTCTAGTTTCAAAATGATCTGCTAGCTGCCGGCGGTGGCGAAGGCCGCCACAGGGTTCGGGTTCCGCTCAACGAACTGTCTCTGGTGCCAGTACGGATAGATATAGTCGCCCTTCCAGACGAAGTCGTATTCAACCACCATCGAATAGCCAGCGGCGGTGCTTCTGCGCGAGCTGGTTCAGGATCTGGCTGTGCAGGTGGTCAATATCGTCAATCTGAACCGGCTCCGAGATTCAGAGATGCATCCCGGAGGGCTTTCGAGAGATCGGTTCGAGAAATATTTTTCGCAAGGGGCAGGGCTGGCCCGCCCGGTCCCCGGTCGTTGCCCCGGAAGCCGCGCACGACAATATCTTGCTGTCGGAGCCTGCCGGCAAGCAGGATTTCTATATCGGCGACAGAGCCCTGGTGGCAGAAGGCTCGAATGAGAAATAGGGGATCTGGCGAAGCAGTCGGCAGACAGTCTCGTCCGTTTTCGTCTCGAGGATCTCGACCTTGAACTCTGTTCCGGCTACCATGGTCTGCTCGCGTATCCAGGGCATCTCTAGCAACTTTCAAGATTATAGAGCTTTCGGCGCCCCTCGGGCAGAAAGAATCGGAGCCTGATGGCATTTACCATGGTGGACTGGCGGAAGCCGAGGCCGAGTCTTCCGAGATTTCCGGACTGTCTTGCCGCCTCCCGGGCAACCGTGTCGCTTATTTGACAGGGGGAGGAAAGCATGGGTGAATTACGAAAGTCCGCGGTCGCGCGCTTATGAAAGGAGACTATGGAAACCTGCAGCCTCTGCTCGAAGCCTCTGGACGAGTGTATCTGCGTGACTCGTCCTTCAGCGTGCGGTCTCGGTCTCGATGCGACCATTGCCACCGAGCCGGCGGACGACGAGGATGTCGCTCTGCCTTTGCGGTCTCTGTCCTCATCGTTCAAATATTTGAAGACCCTCGGCAAGGGATCTGCCAGCACTGTCTATCTGATGGAGCATCTCACACTGGCCAGACCGGTGGCGATCAAGATCCTCCATCGCGATAAGCTCGGGAGCCAGACCGCGGTCCAGCGTTTCGAGCGGGAGGCTCGTACCCTCGCCGCGCTGACCCATCCCGGCTTCGTCGAGATTTACGAGCTTGGTATCACCGATGATGGCTCTCCCTATATCGTCATGGAATATGCCGCCGGCCTGAGCCTCAAGGCTCTCCTCAAAGAGTGCGGTGCTCTGGAGCCCGGCAGAGTGCGGGCTCTGGGAGCCAGACTTTGCGAAGCGCTGCAATTCGCCCACGAGCACGGCGTCATTCATCGTGATATCAAACCCGAGAATATTGTCCTTACCACCGGCTGGGACGGGGAGGAGACTCCCAGGCTGGTGGACTTCGGTGTCTCGTTTCAAGAGTTCGAGGGCGGCGAGATGCAGCGGCTCACTCGCACCGGCAAACTCGTCGGCACGCCGGGGTATCTCAGCCCGGAGCAGATTCGCGGCGCCGGTATCAGTCCAAGGTCGGACATCTACTCCCTGGGCAGCGTTCTCTACGAGGCTCTCACCGGCAAGCCGGCTTTCTATACAGGAAATGTCATGGAGACCCTGAGCAGGCAACTCGATTCGGAGCCGTCCGGGATGCTGGATCTCAAGCCCGGTCTCGACAGGTCACTGGTCCAGGCGGTGGAGTCATGTCTCTCGAGAGATCCGGAGAAAAGACCGGAAAGCGCTGCTGCTCTCAAGTCCACGCTCGTTCCCTCTACTTCTTCGCGCACGATCAAACCGGGCGTTTCTCTGGTGGCGCTCATTCTTGGCGGTTCGCTCTGCTTCGTCGCCGGCTGGATCGTGGCCGGCATGGTCCTTGCCGGACAGTCTACCGGCCCCGTCGCCAGGAAAGAGGTTGCGGCGGCAGCGATGGGATCCGCTGCTAAGAGCGGCAGGGGCGGAAGGGATACCCTTATCGATCTGGCCCGGGCGGAGATAACTCGCAGCACCACCACCAGTGCCGAGGGATCGCAGATCTATCTGCGCAATTTCGAGCGTTCGCTCCATAATGATGCGCCGGCTACAGAGCAGCTCGCCTGCGCGGTCTTCGCTATTCTGCCGGCGATCATCGATGACGATCCGGCGGCGGCGGAAGGAGTCTTCGTCAAGATCAAGCCTGTCATCGACCGGACCATCGAGTCCGAGGACTACAAGGGCGTCGATGCTCTTTTCTCCTCCTATATCCTGGCGCAATATGCCAGTCTTCAAGTAAGGCGGGCGATCGATCTCGACCACGCCAGCGCCGTGAAGCTCATGGCGAGTACACAGTCTCTCTTCGAGCAGTCCATAATGCTTGCCAAGCCCCGGAGCAAGATCGACACCGGTGGCATCCTCGGAGGCTCTTATACAGGGCTCGGCGTGATCCAGGCTTTCAACAAGGACCTGGTCAAAGCCCGGCAGAGCTACAAGCTCGCTTTCGACTGGCGGCTCAAGACCCAGGGACCGGACCGATTCAGTACTCTCGAGAGCCTCAAGCTGCTCGTCCACACCTCTATCGGGCTCTGCAAGAAGCCCGGTGTCACCCCGGAGATTCGCCAGACCTATTTGAACACTGCCAAGGACGCCCTGGACAGAGTAGTTCCGCATTACAAGAGAACCGATAATTATTTCAAGGACGTCGTAGAGTTGCGGGATGCCCTGGTAAAAGAGGCAGCCCGGGAGGGGGGACTTTGAGCGCCCGGGACGCTGAAGATAAAGCGGACAGCCTCGTCGAGAAGGCGAGGGCAATCGGCCTTCCCCCGGAGAGAGTCCTTGTATGGTCGGTGATGGCCGATCTGTTCCTTGATTATGACTGGGGTCCGGAGCTCCTTTACGATAAAGCAGTTGCTATCGCCCGGTCGCCCTTCAGCTATCGGGAGCTGGCTCATATTCTCTATTACGAGGTGAACCCTTATTTCTGCGGGCGCTCATACCATGGTAGCTTTCTCAGTATCAATGTCGATGAGTTGCTCAGATCATGCATGCTCAGCTACGATCTTTCTCCCTTCGATCACGGGCAGGATCCGGACAGCGTGCCCATTCAGTTTCACTTTCTTGCTTCCGGACCCGCAGCCAGAGCGCATTCGGTCCTCAAGCGGGTAAAAAAGATGCGCGACCGCGAGAAGATCGATCTCTAGGGACGCGTATCAGTTGTCAAACTGTTGATCGTCGGATGGAGCCTCCACGGCGGTGATCGATAATCGATCCCATGAAAGACAACGCCACAGAACAACGACGTCCGGTAATCGGTCGATCGAGCTCTCTTGCTCGCAGGGCAGCTGCAATTCTCTTGCGCCTCGGGCTCAGCCCCAACGCTGTCTCCATGGCGAGCATGCTATTCTCCGGGGCTGCCGGCATTTGCATGCTCCTGGCGGTTTTCGCCGACAGGCTTGATGCGCTACTGCTCCTCTTTCTGTCGGCGATTTTCATCGGCGCGAGGCTCTCCTGCAACCTCCTGGACGGAATCATGGCGGTGGAGGGAGGCCACGCCACACCGTCCGGGTCGTTTTTCAATGATTTCCCCGATCGGATCTCGGACAGCGTGATCTTCGTATGTTGTGGTTTCGCCTGCGGTGCCGGAGCTCTGGGCCAGTCTCTGGGCTGGGCGTCCGCACTTGTGGCGGCTATGACCGCGTATATCAGAGTCTTCGGTGCCGCCAGCGGTCTCGATCAGGACTTCGGTGGACCGATGGCCAAGCAGCACCGCATGCTCGTCATAGCGGTCGGCTGTCTCGTCTCGGCAGTCGAGCTTTTTATACTCGGCTTCTATAGAACGCTTTTCGTCTCTCTGGTAATAGTATTTCTCGGAGGTGTCATGACATGTATTCGCAGAGGATCGAGACTGGTTCGCTCTCTCGAGGGCGGCACCTGACCGAGCTGTCGGCCGGTATCGCCAGGAGGGTCTTCGGCTTGAGCGAGACCTGCCCGGAAGGCGCCAGCAAGGGAAAGCCCCGGATCTATTTCTCCAATCATACGAGCCATCTCGATTTCCTGCTTCTCTGGTCGGCGCTTCCGGTGGAGATGCGACGCGATACCGTGGCTGCGGCTGCCGCCGATTACTGGTGCAGCAATGTTGTTCGCCGGTGGATTGCCGGACATCTGTTCCATGCGATCATGATCGACCGCAGAGATATATCGAGAGAGAACAATCCCATTACCCTGGTCATCGAAGAGCTCGACAGGGGGCGTTCGGTGATTATCTTCCCGGAGGGAGGCCGCTCCGAGGGGCCCGAGATTGCCGAGCTGAAAGGCGGTCTTTATCATATCGCCAGGCGCCGGCCTGATATCGAGCTGGTCCCCGTCTTTATACACAACGCCAACAGAGCCCTGCCGAAAGGGTATTCGCTGCCGATTCCTCTTATCTGCTCGGTGAGCTTCGGGGCGCCCATGCGCTTGATGCCCGGCGAGAGCAAGCGTGATTTCGTCGCCAGGGCCAGGCAAGAGCTCGAGAGGTGCAGAGCAGCATGAGCTCAGTAGTGATCGATTCTGGGTTACTGAAAGTAATCGCCATTTTTCTGGCGGTGGTGAGCAGCAGCACCGCAGTTGGTCTCGTGTTGCGGCTCAGGGTCACGGGAGAGAGACAGAAAGAGATCATCGCCAATCTCAACGAGCGAAACAGGACCTGGTGGGTTCTCATCAGCCTCTTCGCCGTCAGTCTTATAGTCGGCAAGATCGCTACCATCTGTCTATTCGCCGTCACTTCCTTGCTGGCTCTGCGTGAGTTCCTGTCGATCAGCCAGACGAGTCGAGCCGATCACCCCTGTTTGCTGGCTGTCTTTCTGGTGGTGTTGCCGCTTCAATACTTCTTCGTCGCCATGAACTGGTTCGGCCTTTTCACTCTGTTCATTCCGGTGGTGGCTCTCCTGGCTATCCCCTTGCTTTCTGCTCTGCGCGGGGACAATCGAGAGTATCTCTCGCGCGTGGCCAGACTGAATTGGTGCATTCTGCTGTGTGTCTATCTGATAAGCTACGCTCCCGCGATTCTCACCCTCGAGCCTTCTGGTGGCTCTGCTGGTGCTATGAAGCTATTGTGCTTCTTCATGCTGGTGGTCCAGTTCTCCGATGTGCTCCAATATACGGTTGGCAGGCTTTTCGGCCGGCATCAGCTCTCCCCTTCGGTGAGCCCCGGCAAGACAGTGGAAGGCTTCGCCGGTGGTGTGCTTCTTGCCGGGCTCGTCGGCGCCGCCTGTCACTGGTTGACACCCTTCGATCCTGCCACCGCCGGCGCAATCGCGACTTTGCTGGCAGTCCTCGGTACCGGCGGTGATCTGGTCCTCTCCGCAATCAAGCGAGACCAGGGCATCAAAGATTACAGCGCCATACTACCCGGACATGGCGGCGTTCTCGACCGGGTCGACTCGATTTGCTTTGCCGCCCCGGTATTCTTCCATATCTGCCACTACCTCATTCAGTGAGGTATACTCGTGTCTTTGCTGCAACCGCTGCTTTCTAAAATCCATGGCACCATTCGCCGGTTTTCTTGCTTTTCTTTCCTTCCTCGGCTGGACCCTGGTGCCGAGCGTCTCAATGTGGCTCGGTCTCTATGTGATCAAGAATGCCGTCTGGACTTTCGTTTTCTATCATGGGCTCTGCCTGGCTCCGACAATTTATCTTTCTCGCAAGCACTGGCTCGATACCTGGAAGCTTCCCAGCCGACTCGCTGTTTTTCTGATTCTGCCGGGAGCGGTAGTATTCTGTGTCCTGGCTCTTCTGGTCTACGAGCTCCTGGGACCGATTTTGCTATCGAACGATGCAGTGCTGGCTCTTCTGATCCGGCTCGGTTATTGCAAAGCGATTTTCTGGCCCATGAGCCTCTATGTTGTCCTGGTGAATCCGCTGGTAGAGGAGCTCTACTGGCGAGGCTGCGTACTCAACAAGCTCGATGCGATGTCCGGTCCTATTAAACACTTCGGCATCATCTGGTCTTCCCTTGCCTATGCCCTCTTTCACTACTGGATCTTCCGTCTGGTGCTTTTCCCAGGCTTCGCTGAGCTGGCGACATTCAAGCTGGCACTCTACGGCGTCTTTCTTGCTCTGGTCTACAGGCGCAGCGGCTCTATCCTGACAACGGCGCTCACCCACGGGCTTTTCACCGACCTCGCCGTTATCGTGCTTCTACTTGATCTGTTCAGGCGATATCCCGGGGTGCTCTGAATGCTAAACTTTGATTTTTCGGAGTAGTCCAGATGTCCCGCCTCAAGACCCTGTTTTGTGTATTGCTTGCCACCGCAGGCCTGCTGCTGTTCGTGACGCCCCCGGCATTCGCTCAGGCTGAGATAGAGAGCAAGAACGAGCCTGCCGCGAGAGTGAAGGGCACCAGAGTCAGCCTGGTGAAACCCGAGGGCTTCGAGCAGGCTCCTTCTTTCAATGGCTATATTTTGAAGGACAGGTCAGCATCGGTCATGGTGACCGAGATGCCGGCGCCCATCGACAAGATTCTCGAGGGTTTCACAGAGGACAATCTCGCTCTCAAAGGCATGACCATGCTGAGCAAGAAGGACGTCCAGGTCTCCGGGTGCAAGGGTGTCCTGGTGGAAGCCAAACAAGCCATTTTCAGGAAGTGGCTCACGGTTTTCGGCAGTCCGGACGAGACTGTTCTGGTGGTAGCGGTGTTCCCCGAAGAGTACAGCGAAGAGCTCTCTGACCGGCTCAAAGACTGCGTCTCCAGTGTCACCTGGGATCCGTCATCGAAGGTCGATGTGATGGAGAATCTCAATTTCGCCGTGGAAGCGAAGGCACCGTTCAAGCTCGCCAGAAGATTGCAGAATACGCTAGTGTTCACCGAGGAAGGGAAGTTCCCCGCTACGAAGCCGGAGGACCCTATATATATTGTCGGTGAGTCTTTCTTCCAGCCTCTGATGTCCGGGCGGAAAGAGTTCTGCCTTCAGAGACTCGGTCAGACCCAGGGAGTGAAAGATGCCAGCGCCGATTCGGTGGAGCCTGTGAAATATGCCGGTCTCGAAGGCTTCGTCATAGCGGCCCGGGGGAAAGACAGCCGCACCGACGACAAGATGTATGTCTATCAGGTGATTCTCTTCGGCGAGAAGTCTTATTTCATCCATGTCGGTATGGTGGCGGATACTCAGAAAGAGAAGTTCGAGCCCGCCTTCAAAGCGATGAGCGAGACATTCGCTTTGCGGTAGTGCCGTGGAGCTCCCGTCGGGCGGTGTTTCGCCCGGATTTGCCTGAATCAGGGAGAAGTCTTTCTAGAGGACAGCCGGGGTGAATTCCATGAATAACCCCGATCCATTTTGCTAGGATCGGCGCTAAATTGCCAGAAGGACGTTGGCGAAGTCAAGGAGAATGCATATGTCTCGCCCATTCATTCGAGAATCTATCGCTGTGGCGCTTGTTGGGTCTTTTCTGGCATTCGGTCAGAATCTGCCCGGCATGCAGGCGGGAGCTGCCGGGACCGACAAAACACCCGCCTCCGCGGGAAAGGCCGGGGCTAAAGAGAAGTCGAAGTCGAAAGCGATACGAGCGACTTCCGAGAGTCTTGGAGGCGCCGAGCGCTATCTCACCATGGTGAGCACCGACAAGCCGATTTACAAGGCTGGCGAAAAGGTCTACGCCCGTGGCGTGATGCTCGACGCAGCCGGCCACAAACCGATCAAGAGTGCGATGACCGCCACTATCGAGATCAAGGGACCGAAAGGCGACACGATCACCTCTGGCATGTGCAATACCGACAGCGGAGTCTGGGGCTTTGCCTGGGAAGTGCCCGACGGTCAGGCTGGCGGCGAGTACACCCTGCACGCTTCTTATCCCATGACCGGCTATGCGCCGGCCACGCGCAAGTTCGACATCCGCGCCTACAGGGCTCCCCGACTCAAGTCCCAGATCACTTTCCTGCGGGACGGCTACGGACCGGGCGAGAAAGTGAACGCTACTCTCGATGTGAAACGTTCCGAAGGCGGCGTCCCGGAAGGCGCCAGAGTGACAGTCACCGCCCGGGTGGACGGTATGTCCGTGGACGGCGGTGTTTCTACCGTCGATAGCAAGGGGCTCTGCCAGGTCAGCTTCGATCTGCCCGCGGACATCCCCCGTGGCGAGGGCACCCTCGCTCTCGTCATCGAAGATGGCGGCGTGGTGGAGACTGCCACCAAGACTATTCCGATTCTTTTGCAGACCGTGGACCTCCAGCTCTATCCCGAAGGCGGCGATCTGGTCGCTGGTTATAACAACAGGGTCTATGTCCAGGCCAACCAGCCCAACGGCAAACCTGCCGATCTGGCAGGCAGCGTGATGGTCAAGCGCGGGCCTTCGGCTGCGAAGGTGGCTGATTTCCGCACCGAGCACGAAGGGCGCGGGCGGTTCGAGTTCGTGCCCGAGCAGGGCGAGGAGTATTTCCTCAGTATCGCTGAGCCTGCCGGTATCAAGACCACTTATCCTCTGCCGGCGGTGAAAAGCCGTGGCGCCATCATCCGCGCTGACAGAGAAGTCTACGGTAAGAAGGAGCCGGTGACCGTTCAAATTGGCGGATCGGAAAAGGCTGTTCGAGTGGGAATCTCGAAGCACGAAGTCCAGATCGCCGAGAAAGAGATCGACCTCGATGGTGGTGCCAACCTGAAATCCGTCTCGTTCGATATCCCTGCCGATGCGGACGGCGTTCTCACTGTCACAGCCTATGACAGCGCCGGGACGCCACTTGCCGAGCGTCTGATCTTCCGGGAGCCGGCAAAGCGAGTGAACCTCAGTATCAAAGCAGAGAAGAAGTCCTATGTCCCCGGGGACAATGCGAAGATCACTGTCAAAGCCACCGATGACAATGGCAATCCGGTAGCCACTATGGTTGGTTTGACCGTCACCGATGACAGCGTCCTCGAGATGATCGAAAAGCGCGAGCAGGCACCGCACCTGCCGGTGATGGTCTATCTCGAGCCCGAGGTGAAAGACCTTGCCGATGCGCATGTGTATCTCGACAAGTCGAACCCGAAGGCCCCGCTTGCCACCGACTTGCTCCTGGGTACCCAGGGCTGGCGGCGTTTCGCTCTCATGGATGTGGCTGAATTTATCGAGCGCGAAGGCGAAGATGCAAAGCGCGTGGTGGCATTCAAGAGCCCGCCCGACTACTCCAGAATGGCGATTGGTGGTGCCGGGGGCATACGCATGTTCGCCGAAGGTGCCGTGATGGCGCCGGCGGCCATGCCTGTGCGTGGCGTATTGCTTCAAAAGGCCGCCATGCCCGTCAATGCGCTTCCGCCGCCGCCGGCGCCGGGGGCACCGGCTCAGGAAGAGGAGAAGGCCGCAGAGCCGCAGGACGATCGGATCGCGTTTGCGGAAAAGAATGACGCAATCCGGTTTCAAGCAGGAGCAGATAAGGAGATCGCTGCGCCGTTCGAGTCCAGAGCCAGGCGAATGGCAGGACGCGCCAATAAGAGGATCGCCGCAGGAATCAGGGCCGATGAGCTCATGCCCATGCCGGCACCGATGAACCTGGTGACGGTTCGCGAGTTTTCCCATGAGATCCGGAAAAACCGGCAGCCCAACGATCGTGTGGACTTTGCCGAGACTCTCTTCTGGAACGCCGGGTTGAAGACCGATCCGAAGACCGGAGAGGCGACCATCGCCTTTGGTCTGAACGACAGTGTCACCACATTCAGAGTATTCGCCGACGGATTCACCGATGATGGTGCTATCGGCGCTGCCGATGCCGGTGTGGAATCGGTGCAGCCGTTCTATACAGAAGCCAAGCTTCCTCTGGAAGTGACCGAAGGCGACCAGGTCCTGGTGCCTGTCAGCCTGGTCAACGCTACGGAAAGCAGTTTGACCGCCGCCAATCTCAATATCGATCTCAAAGGCGACTTCAAGCTCGCCGACCTGCAGAAAAGTGGTGCCGATATAGGCGCCGGCGGCCGGGTGCGCTGGATTCAGCCTGTCAATGTCGGTTCGGGCAACGGCGAGAAGGACTTCGTCCTTACCGCCTCTGCCGGCGCTTTCAAAGACAAGGTAACCCGCAAGCTCTCGGTCAAGCCCAAGGGCTTCCCCATCGAGTCGTCCTTCGGCGGTATGCTCGAGCCCGGCAAGAGCGTGGTCCACACGATAAACGTGCCGGATAATCTCGTGGTCGGAAGCGTCACCTCGAACACGGCTGTTTATCCCACTCCGCTCGCCAATCTCACCGAGGCGCTCCAGCGGATGATCCAGGATCCCTATGGCTGCTTCGAGCAGACCTCCTCCACCAGCTATCCGCTGACCATGGCTCAGCAGTACTTCCAGTCTCATACCGGGGTCGATCCGCAGATCGTGCAGACCTCGCGGGAAAAACTGGACGCCGGCTATCAGCGCTTAGTCGGATTCTGGTGCCCGGACCGCGGCTATGAATGGTTCGGCGAGAATCCCGGACACGAGGCCCTGACCGCTTTCGGTTTGCTCCATTTCAACGACATGGGCAAAGTCCGGGAAGTCGATCAGAAAATGATCACCACCACCCGTTCCTGGCTGATGAAGCAGAAAGACGGCAAAGGCGGTTTCACCCGCAAGCGCCGGTCACTTCACACCTGGATAGAGGACAAGGATTGCTCCAACGCTTATATCCTCTGGTCGCTTCTAGAGACCGGGCAACCCGCCCCGGATCTCAAGCCCGAAATCGATTCGCTCAAGACCGCAGCCGGATCGAGCAAGAACAATTATGTTGTCGCCCTGGCTGCCAACGCTCTCGAGCTTGCCGGCGAAAAGGACGACGCCCGGAAGCTCATGGACCGTCTATCTGCCAAGCAGAAAGCGGACGGCAGCGTGGACGGCGTCACCGGCTCCATAGTCGGAAGCGGCGGCGAGTCCCTGGAAGTCGAGGGCACTGCCCTTGCCACTCTCGCCTGGTTGCGTGAGCCTGCTTATGTCGCCAATGTCGAGAAGAGCATCAAGTATCTCGCCGACTCCTGCAAGAACGGGCGCTACGGCTCGACCCAGGCGACGGTGCTGGCCCTGCGTGCCATCGTCGACTATGACAAGCAACGCGCCCGTCCCAAGGCTCCCGGCAAAGTGCGCCTCTTCGTGGACGGTCAGTCCATCGGCGACTGGGTCGCTTTCGGCAAGGACAGCCAGGGCTCCATCAAGTTGCCCGACATGAGCGAGCTGATCACGCCCGGAGAGCACAAGCTCGAGCTGCGCATGGAAGAAGGCAGTGCCATGCCCTATTCGATGGCGGTGGTCTATAACACCCTCAAGCCGGCTTCCGCCGACAAGTGCAAACTGGCGCTCTCGGTGAAGCTCGCCCAGGACAAAGTAACCGAGGGCAACACCACCGAAGCCAATGTCACCGTCGAGAACAAGACCAAAGAAGTGGTGCCGACTCCGGTAGCCATCGTCGGTCTGCCAGGCGGACTCGAGCCCCGGCACGACCAGCTCAAAGAGCTGGTGAAGAAGCACACCATCGATGCTTACGAAGTGCTCGGACGCGAAGTGGTCCTCTACTGGCGCACGCTGCCGGCGGAGGCGAAGCTGACCGTGCCGCTCAGCCTGGTGGCTGCCATCCCCGGCAACTACACAGGACCTGCCAGCCGTGCCTATCTCTATTACACCGACGAGGACAAGAACTGGGTGGACGGCGTCAAAGTCGAGATCGCCGCCAAGCAGGGCAACGGGCTGGGACCGAACCTGAGCTGGCTCGGAGGCGCCAGGCTCGAGGGAGCCAGGCTCGGTGGCGCCAAACTCGGTGGGCTCGATCTGGGCAAGCTCGATCTGGGCAAGCTGGAGCTGGGCAAGCTCGATCTGGGCAAGCTCGGCGAGACCCTCAGCTTCTGGAGCAAGTAAACAGCTCGGGCAGAGCCAGCCATTTTCGCCTCTGAGTCATTGATCGCTCCGGTATGACTGTCAGGTCATAAAATCTTCGAAAAACTTGATCCCACAGTCATTTACCTCTTCGGATATGACTGTGGGGTCAAAAAAATTCCGAAAAACATGACCTCACAGTCATATCGTGCGTTTCTTCCGATATATCTGTTTTGCGCCGAGCTAGAGTCTAGAATTGGATTTATGGGTATCGCCTCTCCAGGCAATAATGGGAAGTGGTGTTTTGTCATACCACACTGACGGGAATGTGACGGATCGATTCCTGGTGGGAGTAGGATGGTAACGCATGCTGAGAGAGCCGACTTCTATGACATGGAGCATGCCGGCAGGCTCGGTGGACTCTTGCCGAGCGCATCGGCCAGGGCGCTGGAGAAAGTCCTCGCGGTCAATCCCGATGATCTTCTGAATCGAGCCAGACTTCTAGGCTACTACTGGAAGCGTTGTTCTGTAGAGCCGGGGCGATGGAAACCGCCAGAGCCGGACTCCCTGCTATTCGCCAGCGTTTCTTGTCCGGCAAACTGCCGCCACGAGGACAGCTGATAGTGAAATTCGGCGTTAAGGTGAATCGGGGTACTGAATATCTCTGGGCCTTTGTGACCGACTGGAGCGACGAGAATGTGATCAAGGGGTCCTGCGGGAATGACGCTCAGGATGGCTCGACCCTCCGGGCTGGCCAGCCGGTATCCCTTGAATCGGACTCGATAGTTGATTGGGCTGTGATGGTCGACAACAAGATTATCGAAGGGGCCTGGACGAACAAAGTACTCGGGCATTGAGGAAGCCCCGGGGCCCTCTTTTGCTCAAAAGTCGGATGCGGATATTTCTTCGGATCGCTGGATGGAAGTGCGCCATATTCTAGAAGCAACTCGACCTTAGCGCGTACCGACTCAGGAGTCACGCCGAAGCTCCGGAGACTTTGCTCCTCCAATTGGAGCGCACAGTGCCTGATTTGTTCGACTAGCTTGGCTGGAATCGACCTGCGTGTCGATCGATATTCCTTTCCGTGCGGCTCGAAGATTTCGCAGGTCACGTATACGGAGCCCTCAGGCGTCCTTGATTCTTCATCGACCACAAAGCATGAATCCTCATTTGCCGACGCTTCAGTATTTGCAAACAACATTGTGCTAGCAACAATTGTCAGCAATGCAGTTCTACCCTTCGACATAGTCAAAGCCGGGGATCCACCGGCTCGCTCTCCAGGGCGAGGATGCCGAAGACACATTCATGGACACGATAGAGTGGTTCCTGGCGCACGAATCTCTCCAGGGCCTCGATACCCAGGGCGAACTCCCTGAGAGCTAGGGATCGTTTGGAGGAAAGACCCCTGGTTCTCAGACGATCGAGATTGCCGTCCATGGTGTATTCGGAGCCGTAGATGATGCGGAGATACTCTGTGCCACGACACTTGACCGCGGGTTGAAGCAGTCCCTTCGCCCCCTGGGCGATGAAGTCTACCGGCTTGACCACCATTCCTTCACCACCTGACTCGGTCAGTTGCTGCCACCATTTGATGCCTGCATCGAAGCTCGATTGATCTGTGAGATCGACCGAGATACTTCGAGTTTCGATAACAAGACCGGGTGTTGCTTTAGCCAGTCTCGCTGCCATCGCCATATGCCAGTGGTGATCTCTGTCAACGTGAACCGCCTTCTCACTGGCGAGCAAGTGGAAGGGTGCAAGTTTGTAATCCGCGAGAGAGCAGGTCGACCAGCAGTACCGTCCATATGCATCGATGAATTTGCTTGCCAGTTCCGCTCGCTCGGCGAATCTCGATTGCATGGCACTGCAGTCGATACCGCGCGAGCCCACCTTCTTCAGGATAGACTGAGCGGCTCTGGTAGAAAGCGATGCTGCCAGACCGACTGCGGCGTATTGATCTTTGAGTAGCTCCTGGGCTTTTGCGGACCAGGGCATGAGCTCGCAATCGAGAGCCAGCCAGTCTGTTTCCAGTTCCTGCCATAGATCCGCGCCGGATATCGCCTCGGAGACAGCCGACAGAAACTGCGATTCTAGGCTTGTGTCGTTGAAGAACCGGCGACCTGTTCTGGTATAGCAGACACCGGTGCCCTGTCCGGCTATTCCGAAGCGGCGGGATGCTGTATCTTCATCCCGGCAGATTACCACCACTGCTCGAGAGCCCATGTGCTTTTCCTGACAGATTACCCGCGATACTCCCCGGTGTCTGTAATAGGTGAAAGCTCCTTCCGGGTGTTCGAGAAGTCCGGGCTCGGAGCTCGTTTCGCAGGGAGACATTGTGGGAGGCAGGTAGACGATCCATCGAGGATCTACCGCGAAACGGCTCATGACCTCCAGCGCTGCTGCTGCGTTTTCTTCCCTGACTGTTATGTTGCGATGGATGCGAGTGTTGATGATTCGTTTGCCCAGCACATCATCAATATCGAGCAAATCGTTGTAATGGCGTTGAGCCGTTTCGGGTACGGCCGCTTCCGGCGGCAGAAAAGGCTTCGCGGGCTCGTAGTACATATGGATTGCCGGGACCGAGACCAGCTCCTTTTCCGGATAGCGCAATGCGGTCAGTCTTCCCCCAAATACGCAGCCTGTATCGATATTGATCGTTCGGTTGATCCACTCCGGCTCGGGGACCGGTGTGTGACCGTAGACCACCATGGCCTGCCCTCGGTACTCATTTGCCCAGTCGTACCTTACCGGCAGTCCGTATTCGTCAGTCTCGCCGGTGGTTTCTCCGAAGAGAGCAAAATCCCTTACCCGACCGGAGCCCCGCCCCTGGAACGCTTCTTTCATTCCGGCGTGTGCCACCACCAGCTTTCCGTCATCGAGCACATAGTGGCTCACCAGTCGATCGAGAAAGTCGACTACTTTCGACTTGAATTCCGGCGGCTCCTTCTCCAGTTGCTCCAGAGACTCGGCGAGTCCGTGGGTAATCCTCACGTCTCGTCCTTTGAGCTTGCGCATCAGCTTCATATCGTGGTTGCCAGGCACGCACAGGGCGGCACCGCCAGCCACCATGCTCATCACCAGTTGCAAAACCTGGGGGGTCTGGGGACCGCGATCGACGAGATCACCGAGAAAGACCGCTTTCCTTCCCGGAGGCGGTGTCACCACGAAGGGCTCGAACGGCGAATCATCTGTTTCTTCTTGCGCACGGTCTATCTTGTAGCCAAGGCTCTGCAGGAGCTGCTCTAGCTCGGTGAAGCAACCATGAATATCACCGATGATGTCGAAGGGACCGTGCTCATGTTTCAGGTTGTTCCAGAGGGGTTGCCGCTCTACCACGGCGCCGGCTATATCATCTTCCGAGCGTAGCACGAAGACATGGCGGAATCCTTCTTTCTGGAGGGATTTCAGGGAGCGGTGCAATTGCTGTCTTTGCTGTCTAATGACATGGGGACCGAAATCACGATCCGGGCGCTCCATGTTTCTGTCCTGACAGAGTCTTTCGGGCAGGTCCAGAACGATTGCGACAGGGATGCAATGATGTTCTCTAGCCAGAGCGATAAGGGGCTTGCGGGCTTCTTGCTGTACATTCGTGGCATCGACGACGGTGAGCTTACCGGCTCGCAGACGCTTCGAGGCGATGCAATTGAGCACTTCGAAAGCATCCCTGGTGGCAGCCTGGTTGTTTTCGTCATCGGATACCAGACCCCGGCAGAAATCCGATGATATCACCTCGGTTTGCAGGAAGTGCTGGCGCGCAAAGGTAGATTTGCCTGAACCGGAAGTTCCGATCATGACTACCAGGCAGAGTTCGGGTACGGTGATCTTCACAGGCTGAACACCCCCATCTGGGTCGGGGGACCGAGGAGAGGATCTTCAGGACCCACCGGTAGAAATGAGACCTGGTAGTTGTTCTGAGAAGCTACCCGGTCGCACCACGATTGGAACTGGGTGCGCGTCCATTCGAAGCGATGGTCTCTGTGTCTGAAGGCGCCAGCCGGCAGACCTTCGAATTTGCAGTTGTACTCTGAATTCGGCGTGGTCAGGACGACCATTCGCGGGCGGGCAAACTCGAAGAGCACGCGCTCGAAGGCTTTCAGGCGCGGCTCGTCCATGTGCTCGATCACTTCGATACAGGTGGCAGCATCGAAACCTGACATGCGACTGTCTCGATATGTGAGGGAGCCCTGAATAAGCTTCAGACGATCTTTCATCCGTTCGGGCTGCTTATCCAGGCGTAGCCTTCTATGGGCAGTTTCCAGGGCGCGAAATGACACGTCGAGACCGAGCAACTCCTCGAATTCTTTGTGCTCCATGAGAGCTTTCAAGAGCTTTCCTTCGCCGCATCCGAGATCGATTATTCGTCTCGCCTGGGCTCTTCTCAAGACGGCCAGGACCTGCCCCAGCCGCTCGTCATTTAAGCTGATCTTTTCCTCCAGGGCCTCTTCCTCAGCGCCATGGCTTTCTTCCAGGGCATCTGGATCCGCGGCGTCTTCCTCGGCGAGCCTGGATAAGGCGGCTCTGGTCAGGGTGCGCTTGTGTTTGAGATATCTATTTGTGATCATCTCGCGATCCGGGTGAGACGGAAGCCAGCTCTTAGCATGGCGCAGGAGCTTCTCGACTTCGTCTTCTCCCACCCAGTAGTGCTTGTCGTCGTCCATGACTGGAATCAATACATACAGGTGTGCCAGCAGATCGCGCAAACAGACAGTGGTTTCGAGGACGACGCTCAGGTACTGACTCTTTCCCCAGTCAGGAAATCGTGGATCGAGCTGGTGAGCGGTTGCTTGAATCTCGTAGCCCAGGGGCTCGAATAGCCGGCGCAAGAACGACTCTCCTCCCCGGCATGGAAGGCAGGGAAGCTCAGCTCGCAGAGGAATCTTCGTTTCTGCCAGGTCGGGGCGATCCTTGCATTTACCTGCCAGGGCGGTTCCAAAAACATCGGCGATTGCCACGCTCAGGAAGGAGGACGCCGCGTAGGGGCGGTCATTCACATATTGCTGAAGGGCAAAGGCTTCCGGAGCCTTACCTTTGCGGCCGCGTACCAGGTCGATGGGATCGACATCGAGAAGCAGAGCTACGGTACAGCGCTCCTCGGACGCTTCGGGATAGAGAACATGAGCAGTGCCGTAGGACTGCTCGAAGGACTGGACCTGCCCCGGGTGCTTGTATAGAAGGAATCCCAGGTCGGTGGCCGGCTTATAGGTTGTGCTTATGGTCAGTAGCATCTTGATGGTGACCTACCTACCCGGACTATTCTTTATAGAGAAAATGGAGCCGACAGTGGGATTTGAACCCACGACCTACGGTTTACGAAACCGTTGCTCTACCACTGAGCTACGTCGGCGAGTGTACCTATTATATGGGGAGAACCCGGGCAGGGCTTGCACTTGGCAAGTTCTGTCATGAAGTTTAAACCCATCTGGCCAGGGGCGGGGGATTTCGGAGCCTGGAAAATCGGGTCCTAGATCCTCTGTAAGAAACAGGCAAATCACAGAAATATTTTGGTTTTGGGCTTTTGTGGCATTCCTTTTTATGGGTAGGTATTGTATAACTGATATAGAGACCAAAGAACCGGCCGGATGTCAAAAGACGGTGGTTCCGGAAGTCCTTTAAAAGTCAAAGACCATCTGCGCCTGACAGTCTTAGTCCGAGCAAGCAGCAGATTCGAGTCGACAGGTCGCCTTAAATAAGCGACGCACCGACCGTATGCGGAGTACTTGCCAGACACCAGGCTCTATTTCCGCGTGCCCTTACAGGCACCGGGGGCGATATCATGGTCAATGAGTTCGGCAAGCTCGAAACATGCTTGCCTGGCGGCTCGAACTGCAAGATAGAGCCGAAAGTCGGATAAAGAATACCCGGAAAGCCAGAAAAATGGTGTTCCGGGTGGTGGCGTTTGTCAAGCTGTCAAAAACTTCCGAAATCGGCTTGTCATGCTGGTTTCGATGATGTAACCGTGAATCGTTCGTGAATCCGCAAGGTGTTTGTGCCATGGGTGGGCCGAGCACTTTTGCATTTCAAGCCTTTGGGTAGATTGGCTAAACATGCGGGTTGTAGGCGAGCAAAAACTTTTTCGAGAAAAGAAAATCGGGGTACTTCTCAGGGCGTGGGTGGATTGCTATAGTAATGAATGTAGACGGTGAGCGTTCAGTAAGTGAGCGCTTTGAGCCGAGGGGCAATGCGGAAACGCCAGGTTGGCGCCTAACCGGAGACCGCAGCATGAAGCCCGCCATGTGTGAAGGACTGGCTGAAGCACAAGGAAATACTTAGCCTGTTCGCAGCAGGCAGCCAGGAAGTAGCGAATACGCCACCGCGATGCAAGTCGGGTGGTGTATTTGTTTATAGGGCTTTCCGGGAGCGGCGCCAGGCTGTCTGAGAAAAATTCTTCGTCGCTTTTTGCCTGGCTCTGGTGTATAACAGTAATAGAGACATTGGTAAATCCGTAAGTCATAGCCGGATTGCCGAAGCCTTCTAAACAACAAAATAAGCTTGCCTCAGGGACCAAAGTCCGAAGCAGCGAGATTATCCCTCACCGGTCGGTGGCAAAGGGCTGATCCGGCAGCTCCTGGACCCCGAGGATCTTTTATACCAGGAAGATGGAAACAAAAGCTCTAAGAAGAGCATGGTATTGAAAGAAGCGGCAGGCGAAAGGAATTGGCATGCCGTGAGATCCGGCTTGCCAGGCGAACTTCGCTGTAAAGCAGTTCGCTATCCATATATTATCGACCCGAATTTCCTGAAAGATGGTGTTTCGGGTGGTGGCGTATGTCAAGCTGTTAAAAACTTCTGAAAGTGGCATGACAAGCTGATCTCCGGGGACAAAGGTGAGCAGAAAGCAAACGCTGTAAATGCAGAATGAGCAAATGGGCCGAGCGACCGAGCTTCGATCGAAACATTTAAGAGTGAGGTGTTATGCGGGTTTTGCGCAACCGAGAACTTTTTCGAAAAAAGAAAATCGGGGTACTTCCCATGTCGTGGGCAGCTTGCTATAGTAATGAATGTAGACGGTGAGCGTTCAGTAAGTGAGCGCTTTGAGCCGAGGGGCAATGCGGAAACGCCAGGTTGGCGCCTAACCGGAGACCGCAGCATGAAGCCCGCCATGTGTGAAGGACTGGCTGAAGCACAAGGAAATACTTAGCCTGTTCGCAGCAGGCAGCCAGGAAGTAGCAGAAGCACCGCCGCGATGAAAGTCGGGTGGTGTTTTTGTCATTTGGGTGTTTTTGATGGTGTTTCCAGTGGTGGCTTTTGTCAAGCTGTAAAAAACTCTGAAAGCGCCTGTTTATCTGTATTTCGCGAGGCATTCAGCGAGTTCGAGCGTTTGCCGTTAAGCGATCGTCGTATGGGTTATCCGTCCACTGGGCCGAGCATGGCTGATGGTGCTCGACATCCTGAAAGCCGCTTCCTGTGCGGAGGTCGTCGATGCAAAAACTTATTCGAAAAAAGAAAATCGGGGTACTTCTCAGGGACGGGGTAGCTTGGTATAGTAATGAATGTAGACGGTGAGCGTTCAGTAAGTGAGCGCTTTGAGCCGAGGGGCAATGCGGAAACGCCAGGTTGGCGCCCAACCAGAGACCGCAGCATGAAGCCCGCCATGTGTGAAGGACTGACTGAAGCACAAGGAAATACTTAGCCTGTTCGCAGCAGGCAGCCAGGAAGTAGCAGAAGCACCACCGCGATGAAAGTCGGGTGGTGTTTTTGTCATTTGACATTTTTGCTGGTGGCTCCGGTGGTGTCTTTGTCAAGCTGTGTAAAACTCGGAAAGCGCCTGTTCATACGCTTTCTGGCTCTGTATTCGGTCCACGCGCGTGATCCCGGTTTTGATCCTCGTGAGCCTTAGTATGCGGCTGGGCCCGGCATTGTCGGTGGTGCCTGACAATCAAAGAAGGGCTTATCATGCGGGTTGCAAGCGAGTAAGAACTTTTTCGAAAAAAGAAAATCGGGGTACTTCTCAAGCCCGGGGTGGATTGCTATAGTAATGAATGTAGACGGTGAGCGTTCATTGAGTGAGCGCTTTGAGCCGAGGGGCAATGCGGAAACACCAGGTTGGCGCCCAACCGGAGACGGCAGCATGAAGCCCGCCATGTGTGAAGGACTGGCTGAAGCACAAGGAAATACTTAGCCTGTTCGCAGCAGGCAGCCAGGAAGTAGCGAATAAGCCACCGCGATGCAAATCGGGTGGCGTATTTGTTTTTGCGCTTTTTTTCAGGCAGACCTTCTGCCTTCTTCCTTATACTAAGTCGGTCCCGACCGGAGATTGAAATGAGCAAAGTCCATCTGAAAATCGAGAAGCTGTCCCATTGTGTTGCCCTGCCCGACTATGCCACCTCCGGATCGGCAGGTCTTGATCTCACCCTGGCCAGCGAGGAGGCGATCGAGATAGGCGCCGGGGACCGCGCCAAGCTTCCCACCGGCATCAAGGTCGAGATCCCCAGAGGCTACGAAGGGCAGGTCCGGGCTCGGTCGGGTCTGGCGGACCGGGCCGGCATCAGTCTCACCAATTGCATCGGCACTATCGACAGCGATTACCGCGGAGAAGTCATGGTCCTGATCATCAATCATGGCAAAGAGCCGTATATATTCAAGCCCGGCGAGCGCATCGCCCAGCTAGTGGTCATGCCTGTGCCTCAGGTGGAGATCGAGGTGGTGGAAGCGGTCTCGAGCTCCGCCAGGGGCGAGGGCGGCTTCGGCTCCACAGGCAGGACGGCTCTCAAATAGATTTCTATATAGGTCCGAGAATTCTACTGGAGGGAAAATGACTATCAAGGTAGCCATCGCCGGGATAAACGGCAAGATGGGAAGAGCCTCGGTCCCTGCTATCGTCGCCGATCCCGAGCTGTCCCTGGTGGGAGCCTTCGGCAAGAGCGACGCGGCCTATGTGGGCACTGACATCGGCGACCTGGTTCTGGGCAAGAGCCTGGGAGTAAATGTGAGCGGGGATCTCGATGAATGTCTGGCGGCAGGCAATCCCGACGTCCTTCTCGAGTTCACTGTCGCCCCGTCTGCCCTTGAGCACGCAAGAATTTGTCTTTCAAAGGGGGTCCGTCCCCTGATCGGCACATCCGGCCTGGTGGCTGCCGATTTCGAGCGGCTCTCGTCCTGGGTGGACGAAGCCGGTCTGGGGGCCATGGTGGTTCCCAATTTTTCGGTGGGAGCCGTTCTGATGATGGAATTCGCCAGACAGGCTGGCAAGCATTTCGGTCATGTCGAGGTGATCGAGATGCACGGGACCAAAAAGGTGGACGCCCCGTCTGGCACTGCTATGTACACGACCCGCAAGCTGGCGGAGGCCGCCGAGGGACGCACTTATAATCCCCGGGAAGTACAGGACCACGAGCTCCTGACCGGCTGCCGGGGTGGCGTGACCGAGACCGGGGTGAGGGTGCACTCCCTCCGTCTGCCGGGGCTGATCTCCCATCAGGACGTGGTTTTCGGTGCCGATGGCGAGCTGCTCTCGATCCGGCATGACAGCTTCAACACCAATTGCTTTCTCAAGGGCATTCTGATGAGCATCAAGGCGACTCGAGAGATGAAGGGTCTTACAGTGGGTCTCGAGAGCCTGCTTTGAAAATCTTCTGTAAAGCCGATTAGAACCCGGATCTCGTCACATCATGACATTCATGCTAAATTGGCAGCCGGAGGGAGCCCAGATGTCAAACAAACCTGTCAATGTAGCAATTCTAGGGGCCACTGGCCGTGTCGGTCAGGAGCTCATCTCGGTACTCGAGGAGCGCGACTTTCCTGTAGATCGCTTCGTTCCCCTGGCCAGCGCCCGGTCTGCCAATAGCAAGGTGCGCTTCAAGGGTGACGAGTACGATGTTGTCGAGGTGAGCCAAGAGGCCTTCAAGGGTATCGACATCGTTCTGGCGTCCGCCGGTGCTTCGGTGAGCGAGAAGTGGGTGAAGACAATCACCGACAGCGGCGCCGTCATCATCGACAATTCCAGCGCTTTCCGGATGAAGCCCGAGGTACCGCTGGTGGTGCCGGAAGTGAACGGCGAGACCCTGCGCAATCACAAGGGCGTGATCGCCAATCCCAATTGCTCGACTTCGCAACTCGTCGTCGTGCTCAAGATTCTCCATGAGCTGGCCGGACTCAAGCGCGTTATCGTGTCTACATATCAATCGGTGAGCGGCGCCGGCAAAGAAGCCATGGACGAGCTCGAGCATCAGTCCCGGGCTCTTCTCGAGGGCGCCGATGCCAATGTCCGGGTCATGCCGAGACAGATCGCTTTCAATCTGATCCCGCAGATCGACGTATTTCTCGAGGACGGCTATACGAAGGAAGAGGCCAAGGTGATTGAGGAGACCAGAAAGATCCTCGATCTCCCGAATCTGCCCGTGACCTGCACGGCGGTGCGGGTGCCTGTCTCGGTCGGTCATAGCGAGGCGGTTACCGTGGATCTCGAGAAAGCAGTCAGCCCTGCCCAGGTGAGAGAGAGTCTCGCGGATAGCCCGATCATCGAGATCTGGGACGAGCCTGAGAGTCTTCGCTATCCTACTCCCATCGATTGCGCCGGTCAGGATCCGGTCTATGTGGGGCGGATCAGGCGCGATACATCTTCTGAAAACGGCATCAATCTCTGGGTCGTAGCCGACAATCTGCGCATAGGTGCCGCACTGAATGCGGTGCGGATTGCCGAATATATTCTCGAGCACGACCTGCTCAAACAAACGGTAAAGAACTGATATAAACAAGAGGAGACGGGAAGTGGTCGAAAATGATGCGCCTCTATTCGGACGACTGATGACGGCAATGGTGACGCCGTTCGACGAGAAAGGCGACATCGACTATCCCGCTGTCGAGAGGATCGCTGCGCATTTGATCAAGACTGGAACCACCACCATCCTGGTGGCGGGCACCACCGGGGAGAGCCCGACACTTACCGGGAGCGAGAAGCTGGAGCTTCTAAAAAAGGTGCTCGAGCTTGCCAGAGGTAAAGCCAAGGTCCTCTTCGGGGCCGGCTCGAACAATACCGCTTCCTCCATCGAGACCTCTCTTGCTGCCGAAAAAGCAGGAGCCGACGGGCTTCTCATAGTGGCGCCCTATTACAACAAGCCCAGCCAGACCGGTATCAGGGCTCATGTGAGAGCGATCGCCGATGCCACGGAATTGCCTCTGGTGATCTATAACATTCCGGGTCGGACCGGGATCAATATCGAGCCTGCTACCATGCGACAGATTGCCGAGGACAGCCCGACTGTCCATGCCGTCAAGGATTCGGCAGGCAATGTCGATCAGACCGCCGAGCTTGCTGCCATTACCGGCGGAGCTTTTCGCATCTATTCCGGGGACGACTATCTCACCCTTCCCATGGTCAGTGTCGGGGCTTGCGGGGTGGTGAGCGTAGCCAGCCACCTGATCGGCGCCGAGATCGTCGCCATGATCGAAGATGCCGTGGCCGGCAAGGTCGACCAGGCACGTCAGGCTCATTACGAGCATTTGCCCCTGTTCAAGGGTCTCTTCCAGGCTCCCAATCCCACCTGTCTCAAATATATCCTCAAGAAGCTGGGATTCTGCCAGGAGCATTTGCGCTTGCCATTAGTGCCGCTCAGCGATGAGCAGAAAAGAGCCATGGATCGCCTGGTGGACGAGGCGGGTCTGGCCTCCCGGCTGTCTTGTGTTTCCTCTTAGACTCCGGTATTTATGTAGTTAGAGACAGTAAGGAAGGAGCCTCTTTTGCCGCCGGTAAGCAGAAAAATCGACAGAACAGGCGGTAGCCAGGGCAGTCTCAGGATAATAGCGCTTGGCGGTCTGGGCGAGATCGGCAAAAACACCATGGTGATCGCCTGCGGCGATGACATGATGCTGGTGGACGCCGGCCTGGCTTTTCCCAACGAGGACATGCTCGGTGTCGATCTGGTCCTTCCCGATATCACTTTCTTGAAAGAGAATGCCGACAAGATCCGTGGTCTGGCTATCACCCACGGTCACGAGGACCATATCGGCGGGATTCCGTTTATTCTCAAAGAGGTTCCCATCCCGGTCATCTACGGACCTGCCCTGGCTCAGGGTCTTCTCGAGTCCAAGCTCAAGGAAGCGGGACTCGAGGAGCAGACCAGGCTTCAGACGGTCAAGCCGAGACAGAGGGTGAAGATCGGTTGTTTCGAGGTGGAGTTCATCCGCTGCACTCATTCGATAGCCGACAGTTTCAGCCTGGTGATTCGCACCCCGGTGGGTGTTCTCGTCCATACCGGCGATTTCAAGTTCGACTTCACCCCTGTGGACGGCGAGCTCTATGACTTCGCCAGCCTGGCAAGAGCTGCCGAGGAGGGCATCTTGCTTCTCATGAGCGACAGCACCAATACCGAGCGCGATGGTTATACACCTTCGGAAAAGACGGTCTGGAGCAAGCTCAATGAGGTCTTCGCCAGCGCCCGGCAAAGGATCATCGTCACCACTTTCGCCAGCAATGTGCACCGGGTCAGGCAGGTGCTCAATGTTTCCATGCGGTATGGAAGGAAAGTAGCTATCCTGGGCAGGTCCATGCTCAAGTTCGCCGACATAGCCCGGGAGCTGGGCTATATGAATTTTCCGGACGATCTGCTGGTGCCGGTGGAGCTAGTCAAAGACCTGCCCCTGGATAGAGTCGTGATTCTCACCACCGGGAGCCAGGGGGAGCCACTCTCGGCCCTTACCCGCATAGCCAACGACGAGCACCGCCAGATCAAAGTGATGCCGGGAGACACGGTGATTATTTCGGCGACTCCGATCCCGGGTAACGAGCGGTCTGTTGCCAATACCATCAACAATCTCTTCCTGCGGGGCGCCGATGTCGTCTATGGACGTGATGCCGGCGTCCATGTCTCCGGGCATGCCTGCCGGGAAGAGCAGAAGCTCATGCTCAATATCTGCAAGCCCCGCTTTTTCATGCCCATCCATGGCGAGTACAGGATGCTGGTTCGCCATGCCGAGCTTGCTGTGGAGTGCGGTGTCGAAGAAGGCAATGCTTTCGTCATGGACAATGGCGATGTTCTCGAGATAAGCCGGGAGCGTGGCAGGGTCACCGACCGGGTCAAGGCCGGTATTATCCTCATAGATAGCAATAGAGACTGGCGCATCGATCAGAGCATCGTCGAGGAGCGTCGGCGCCTGGCCAGTGATGGTCTGGTTACCGTGGTGGTGAGCGTGGGGGACCGGGGCAAGATAGTGGCCGGGCCGGATGTCTCCATCCGTGGTGTGATCCTGCCCCGGGGAATGCCAGCGGAAGAGTTCGTTATCAAGGTGGAGGAGAAGGTGAAAGGCAGCCTTGCCGCCGCCTTCAAGTCCCAGAGCCTGCCGGCCGGGGACCTGAGCCAGTACCTCCAGGGGGGTCTGGAGAGCTATTTCGAGAGCGAGATGCGCTCGCAACCCCTGGTGCAGGTGCGAGTCAACACAGTGGGTGCCGAGGTCCTCGATAGTGGTGCCGGTTCAAACGCCAATTCGAGCGCCAGGCGGGGCACCAAGTCCTAGGTCTGCGATGGTAGATTCTTAGGAATTATTCAGGATGCCTGCCGGCGGATATCTTTGGTATGTCTAATGAGTATTTATCGGTCGAAGGGTCGAAAATAGATTAGCTGTGACTTATATAGCTGGTGTGCGCTGTCTCATTTATAGGACCCACAAAAAATCTTCCCTCCCCGAACAAAGAGGGAGGGAAGAGTTACCTGTGGTGGATTAGGTAAGGAGGAAACACGGCACCGGCGGGATTTCCACCCGCACCGCATCGTAAATACATAATAGCAGTGCTGACATCCGGTAGCTGTTAAAAAACTTGAAGAGCTAACAGGATATGAGCCCCAATAGCGGTTGCCTAAATTTGATTAATGACGGGCGTTTGGGGACTTCGTCGATTAATGTCTGAGCCAGGGGCTGGCAGCGGTCTGCGCCTCGCCGGCGGTGGCAGCAGGGTAGAGGAAGTCCAGGGCGCCGATGTCATCGGGGATGGTGGTCTGGGATGCTTCTTTCTCTTCCTTGGCGTCTGCAGTGATCTTGATATTGCTCGGGCAGAAGATATAGACCTGATCGCTGAGCTTGTGGAAATCGCCATCCAGGGCTGCCGAGGCACCGGCCACGAAGTCGACGAGACGGCTGGCGTCCATCTTCTTCATGTTCTCCAGCGAGATAGTGGTGGCGGCGCGACCGCGAAGACATTCGACAATCTCGAGGGCCTCTTCGAAGCTCACGGGCGAGAAAATAGAAATCTGGGTGTTCATTCTTACCTGTGGTTGTTGTCTCACCGGTTGCATAGCGAGCATCCGCTTGTCCGTCAGGGCCGGGAAAAGGTCAACCACAGGCTTCTTGATCTGGTGGTTGTTGGACACCTTATTTGTGTCGGCGGTATTGGTTTTTACGTCGTCACTCATAGTTTTCCTTACCTTCTGGACTTAATAGGATGCCGTTCTGATACCTATTAACGTGTGTCTGTTTAACGTGTGTCTGTATATATGAATAAGCTTTGCCATCTCAGGCGGTGCCAGGCGATGTTCCCATTCTATTCAATTCGGGGCAAACTGCAAGTAGTCGATCCTATGTCCATGATATTGAGTTCGGTGTCAGCTATGCTCCGGTGTTATCTTTCGAGGACTTGTCAACTTGCTATATGGTCAGGATTTTATAATAGCCTTGGATTCGGCGTAATCATTTATCTGACCGAGAATATCGCTGAATGAGGCGGCTCTGTCGATGTCCTCGGGCACGGTTATCTTGAGATTATGGGTCCGGCTCTCGACGATTGTTACGCGTTTTCCGATTCCCTCGAGGAGCATCGCGTCATCGGTGGCTGTGAGCCCGCTGGAGGCTGCCTGCTCGTGGGCCTCCCGCAACCACAGGTAGCGGCCGGCCTGGGGTGTGTGAGCCGCCCAGAGGTTGCTCCTGTCCAGAGTCTCGACGATGGCGCCCGATTCCACTCTTTTTATCGTATCGGCGACCCTGAGAGCCAGGGTGCAGGCACCTGTGGCGGTGACCTCCTCGATAACAGCTTGCACCAGGGCCGGAGTCAGGAAGGGTCGGGCAGCGTCATGGACGAGCACGAACTCCGGGGGCGACGCCGCCAGGCTGGCCAGACCCCGGCGCACCGAATCCTGCCTGGTGTCGCCCCCGGGGACGAGTTCGATCTTTTTCCGGTAGGGGCCCAGACCGCGTCGGGCAAAAACCGAGTCCACGGTGGCTTTCATCTCTTCCAGGAGGGACTCTCTGCTCACCAGAACGACCCGGTCGATATCGTCCATAGTGCTCAGACTGAGGAGCGACCATATGTAGATCGGATATCCGGAGATCTCGAAAAACTGCTTGGGCTTGTCTGGAGAAGAAAATCGGCTGCCCGTACCGGCTGCCGCGATTATGGCGGCGAAGCTTCCAGCGCTCACGCGAGATCCGGATTAGAAGTTGAACTTGAACCAGGATTCTTCAGGATCGGCATCTCGCCGGTGGGTCTGGCGTCGAAAAACTCTACTTCTTCGACGACTTCTTCGGTTTCGGGCTCAGGCTCAAACTCAGATCCCGGCTCAGATTGGAGCTCGATTCCTGCGCTCTCCGTTCCCAGGTCCTCTGGCGCTCCATCTTCCGCCTGAGGCTGATGGTCTCGAGCATCGCTCTCAAGCTCCGAAACTGTCGTGGATTCGTCATCAGTGGTCTGGTACTCCGCATCGGTTGCTTCGGCCGGCGACCCTATCGGCTCGCCGTTGGGATCCGGGGAGGCATCGAAAACCTCACCGCTTTCTTTCTCAGAATCGCCCAGGAGCTGTCGCAATGACTTTCCGTCTTTCGACAGCCGGAAATATTCCTGGAACTTCTTGGTGGTGGTGAGGATAGGCGAGCGCCCACCGTCTTCTCTCTTATGGACCAGATCTCTTTCGGTGAGCTCTTTGATATGCTCGTAGGCTCCCTGACCGCGGATCTTGATGATCTCGGACTGGGCCACCGGTTGTTTGATGGCGATGGCCGAGAGGGTACGGATGAGCGCCGTAGGCATATCCAGGGGCACGAACTCGTCCACCAGGGTCGAGTATTCGTCTTTGACCTGGATGATATAGCCGTTGTCGTCCGAGATCTCGAGACCGCCCTGACGATCTTCGTATTCTCTGATCAATTCGAGGATGGTCTGGCGAACCACATTGACGTCTTCGCCGATCATCGTCGCCACGGCTTGCGCCTTCAGGGGATTCTCGGTCAGGAACAGGGCTGCCTCGACTTTTGCTTTGATTGGTTTATCCATCTGTAGATACCACCGTATCCGCAACCGCCAGTTTTTCGCAGAGTGCCAGATAGAGAGGTCCATAGAACTCACTCTGCTCGAGGTCTATTTTACCTGCATTGGACAAAAATAGAGAGGCCAGAAATGCGTCGACCCAGTCGGTGCGATCTTCCAGCAGGGTCACCAGGGCGAAGAGCTCGATATTCTCGCCGATTTTGAGAATGCGGGCCAGAAGCTCTTCGACGCGATCAATTGTAGTCTCTATATCTTCATCGTGGGCCAGATCGAGTATGTCTTCGACATCGTTTACCTGCATATATCCGGTCATGGATATACGCTCTTTCGGTTTGCGCTCGGCTCTTACTTTCTCGATGCGCTCGGCCTCTTGCAGGGCTTTGATGAGCTCGTCCAGGGTGACCTGACGTTTGCGGACTTTCTTGCGCTGGGACTTGCGCACGATCGCTCTTTCGAGATCGGCTATGGTGATCTGCCTTGGCTCCCTGGCCGAATCGAACTCGATGGGCATGCCGTTCTCGTCGAAGTCCATGAAGTCGTCGCCCATGGGGTCTTCTTCGATCTCGTCGGCAAGCAGCGATTCGGCTTTCATGCGCAGGAGGACGCAGGCGTGGAAGAGGATTTTGCCTCCCTGCCTCAAGCTCTCCCGGGGTGCAGCGGCGATGGCTTTCAGAAATCGGTCGGTGACATCGATGATGTCCACAGCCTTGGCGTCGATCTCGCCTTTCTGGGCCATCTGCACCAGAATCTCGATACCGTCTGAAGGTGCCACTCCCACCGGTGCCATGCCCGAGAGGATGGAGCCGGGGACCGGATCGGGGCTGGCGTCGAAGACCTCGCCTATAGCTGCATCCGCCTGTGTACAAATCCGGATGTCAACACCCTCTTGCATGTCAGTTCTGTCGCCTTCGCCCATTCCCGTCTACGCTCCTGCGACACTGGCGTGGGCATGCATCTCCGGAATATGCACTTCCCTGATGCCCACCACCCGCGAATAACCATCGGCGCGCAGGGAGACCCCCACGGCATGATCGGCGTTCTCGATCATCGGTCGTCTGAGGCTCACTACCACGAACTGGGCTGTCTCGGATTGACGCTTGACCATACGAGCGAGACGTTCGGCGTTGGCGCCGTCCAGCATCATGTCTACTTCGTCGAAAGCATAGAATGGCGCCGGGGCGTAGCGCTGGAAGGCGAATACGAAGGATAGCGCCGTCAGGGATTTCTCGCCGCCGGAGAGGGCTTCGATCCGCTGCATCTTCTTGTCCCGTGGCTGGGCACGGATAATCAGACCGCCTTCGAAGGGGCTGTCGGGATTCTCCAGCTCGAGACGCCCGTGACCGTGGCTGAGCTCGGCGAAAATCTCCTGGAAATTCTGGTTGACGGCGTGGAAAGCCTCCAGGAAGGTCTCGCGCTTGAGCTCGTCATAGCCCTCGATACGCTGGATGATCTCCTGCTTCTCCGAATCGAGCACGTCGAGGTTTTCCTCGAGCTCGGTGCGGCGCTGCTCGGTGTGGTTGTACTCGTCGAGAGCCTTCATGTTGACAGGCTCGAGGTTGCGCATGCGGCGCTCGAGACGCTCTACTTCTTTTTTGAGCTGCTCCACTGTGCTTTCGCCCGGAGGCTCGTAGTTCGGATTCTGCTCCAGGACCTCTTTGATCAGCTCTTTTACTTCTTCGAGCTCCCGGGCAATCTCGAAGTGGAGCATCTTGTGCTCGCGGCGCTGCTCGTTTATGCGTTTGACGTCCTCGCCCAGCTTGGTCTTCTCGATCTCTTTGGCGGTGATGCTGTCGTGCATATCGTCTTTCTTCTTGCGAAGAGACTCGAGCTCGACGGAGATCTCGCTGACTTTTCTCTCCATCTCGACGATGGATTCTTTGAGGGCTTTGATCGCCTCGATAAGCGGCGGCTTCTTGTCCTGGGCGTCGGTGAGCTCGGCGACGAGAGCGGCCTGCTGCTCCAGGAGGATGTTGCGGTTGTTGTCCTCGACCTTCTCTTCGGTCTCGATACGATCGATGAGACGCTGGATCTCTTTGCATTCTTCGGTGACTGCCTCGAGATCGAGACGGACTTCTTCCGATTCGTGGATGTGCTTCTCGAGCTCGGACTGCTTGCCTTTGTCCCGGACGTTCTCGAGGGAGGCCGCCAGGCTGTCGATCCGCTTGCCCTGCTCTTTCACTGAAGCGTCGATGTCCACCATCTCCTGATCGATGGCGTCGATCTCATCGCCTTTATTGCGAAGCTGCGGCTTGATGTCCTCGATGGACTGGTCGAGCTCTTCGGTCTGCTTGCGATGGGCGGCTATTTCCGTCTCGCGCTGGGCCAGCTCGGACTTGGCTTTGCTCAGCTTCTCCCGCTCTTCCTGGAGACCGCCTTCGAGCTCTTTAGTGGAGGCTTTCAGAAATTTGATCTGCTCGCCCAGACTCTTGGCGGTTTGCTTGAGCACCGCCAGATCGGTCTCGCTGCGGTTGGTGAAATGGAACCTGGCTTTGTTGTCCTTGCCGCCGGTTATGCTTCCCGATTTGTCGAAAAGCTCGCCTTCGATTGTGACCATACGGGCCTGGTTGATCAGGCGCCGGGCATTGTCCATGGTGTCCATCACCACGGTCTGACCGCAGGCATACTGGAATGCCTTGGCGAAGCGCGGGTCGAAATCAACCAGGTTATAGGCGAATTCCATGACGCCGGGACGTTGAGGCAGGAGCCCGGGCGGCTGGGAGGCGATTTTGTTGAGGGGGACGAAAGTGGCGCGCCCGGCTTGATTGGCTTTGAGAAATTCGATACAGGACTGGGCGATCCTGTCGTCATCCACGACTATATGGCTGAGCCGGGGACCGATACAGGTCTCGAGGGCGGTGACATACTCTTCGTCCACCGAGCCGAGCTGGCCGATGGTGCCGTGCACGCCTTCGATGCCGGCTTTCAGAATCGCCTCCACGGCTCTGCCATAGCCGCTTTCACCGGAGACCTCCTGGGCAGTCTCCAGCTCGATGATCCGGCGCTTAACCGATTCCAGGGCTTCGCTCTTGGTCTCGATCTCTTCTCTTGTTGATTCGAGCTCGGCTTCCAGTTGCTGAACGGTTCGTTCGATTCCGAGAACCAGGGCTTTCTGATCTTCGTATTTGCGCTCGAGCCTCTGGACCTGGGTCTTCACCTCGGCGCTCTTGCTGATTCTCTCGGTAGCCTGATTGCGGAGGCTTTCCAGCTCTTTCTCCAGAGACTGGCGCCTGGTCTCCCGTTCGGTTTTCTTGACCTCCAGGGCATGGCGCTCCTCTCTTAGTTTCTGGAGCTCTTCATGGAGGCTGGCGACCTTTTCGGAGGACTTGTCCTTTTCCTGTCTCATCGACTCGATCTGGGACATCACCGCCTGGTAGGCGCGTTGCTTCTCCTGGAGTACCTGGTTGACGGTGGCCAGATCTTCCTGGTGTTGTTTTTTCTGTTTGGCCAGTTTGCGCAGATGCTTTTCGATGGTGGCAATCTGGGCTTCGATACTGCTCTGGGACTTGGCCTTTTCGCCGATGGCTCCTTCCAGGTTGCTGAGCTTGTTCTCTTCCCGGGTGAGCTCACCGCGTTTGTTCTCCAGCTCCTGGCGAAGGAGAAGCTGCTCGTTGCCGCCTTTCTCCCTGATATCCTCGTCCAGGCGTCCCATCTCGGAGCGCAGAGTGAGAAGGTCGACTTCGGCCTGGTGCAGAGCGTCGGTCAGGGTCGCTTCTGTCTCGTCGAGAGACTTGATCTTCTCGAGCTCCCGGGCGGCTTTCGTCTCGAGCTCCTGGGAGCGGACGAAAACGAGATCACGCTCGATCTCTTCTTTCTTGGTTTTCAGATCGAGATACTTCAGAGCCTGGTCGCGATCGTTGCGGAGAATTTCCAGGCGCGAGATTATCTCGCTGAGAACAATGCGCTGGTGATCGATTTTCTCGTCCACGGCGCCGAGCTCGTTTTTGGCCTGATCTATTCGGCGGTCGAAATCGGCGACTCCGGCAAGCTCGTCGATGATCTTGCGGCGCTCGGAAGCGCTCATGGAAACGATTCCGGTAACGTCTCCCTGCATGATCACATTGAAGCCTGTTGGGCTGACATTGTATGCCATCAGGCGATCATGTATCTCGGTGAGGGTGGACACCTTGCCGTCCAGGAGATATGTGCTCGTGTAGCCGTTCTCTTTTACTTTGATACGGCGGGTGACTTCGAGCTCCTCGTTGGCATTGTTGAGGAAGCGAACGCGCACTTTGGCCTCGTTCCTGCCGCTCAGGTTATTGAGCAAATCCGGCAGTCTCTCGGCTCTCATGGATCTGGTGGAGGAAAGACCGAGAGCGAACAGAAGACTGTCTATAATGTTGGACTTGCCTGAGCCGTTGGGACCGGAGATTGTGGTAAAGCCATCGAGGAGAGGGATTACCGTCGGTTTGCCGAATGATTTGAAGTTGTCCAGCTCGATTTCTTTGATTCGCAAAAGTGATTTTCACCCCGGCGTTACTGCCGCATTACACTACACACTTGATTTAGTGTCAAGCTGCGTGTCTCCAACTACGGTGCGCGAAAAGGAACCTGTTCTATCGCTTGGATATGCATCAAATGTCGATTGTGCCCCGCCCGACAGAAGTCTCGAAACCGTTCAATTGTACTGATAATCGCAGGCATTGTCACCATCAGTGGTTCGATTCGAAGGATCGAGAGGCTCTTTCGGTGGTGGCGCCGCGGTGGCAGAGGATATGGTCAAGCTTAATTCTATAGAAGGACTGGCGCTGAAATCATGGTCTGGTTGGGAGTTTCGGCAGTTATGGAAATTTTGCCGGGTATCAAGTAATATCCATTCTCTATTGCGGTTCCTGGTTTACATATATACAGAGAGAGCATCATGGTGAGACAAACAAGCAAGGAAGAGCGGACCCTTATCGGAGACCTCCTGGTCCGCTCCGGTCTGATCGAGCGGAGCGAGCTCACCCATTGTCTTGCCATCGCCAGGCAATCCAGGCTGCCCATCGGTCAGGTCCTCACCGTCAACGGCTATGTCAGCCAGGAAGAGCTGATGGCTGGCTTGCGTATCCAGGCTCTGATGCGCGAGCGGCTCATCGCCGAGGACGAGGCCATGGAAGCTCTCAGCACCGTCCGAAGAGATGGTGTCACCCTGGAGCAGGCTCTCGAAACTGGAGGCTGGAAGTCCGAGTATCACACCTTCACCCAGAACCTCGGCAAGCTTCTCGTGGACGCCGGGGTGGTGGAAGAGAAGCAGCTCGAGGTGGCTCTGGGAGCCTGCCACAGCTCCGGGCTTCCCCTGGCACGGGTCCTGGTGCTCCAGGGTTCCCTCTCCGAATTCGTCGCTTATGCCGCTCTTACCGCCCAGACTCTTTTGAGAGACAACAAGATCGCCCGGGACCAGGCGGTCGGCGCGCTGCGCCTCACTTCCATGCACGGGGATTCCATCGAGGACTATCTGGAGTTCGGCGGGCTTCGCAAGATCAGGCCGGATCATGTCCTTCGTCTGGGCGAGATGCTCGTCTTGAGCGAGCTGGTCACCGAGCTCGATCTGCTCTCGGCGGTGGAGACGGGTCTGATGGAGGCTCAACCCATCGGTCATATTCTCATGAATACCAATGACATATCTCCTCTGGTGGTCGACGCCGGACTCAAGCTCCAGGACATGATCAGGGAGAATAAAGTAGCCCCCATTCAAGCCGTGGAGATTCTCAAGCAGGTGGCGGCTTCCGGAATGCCCGTGGAGCAGATCGCGCTTCCCAGACTGCCCAGACGGCTCGAGCCGCACGATCTGCCCGGGGAGGACGGCAAGCTCCTGGAATTCGTCCATGGTCTCTCCTTCCTCTCCGATGCCGATCTGGAGCGGATTATAAGAGAGTTGAAAGAGTCAGGGACGCCGGCGGAGCGTTATCTCCTCGAGCGGGGTCTCGTGGAGCCCCATAAGATCAATGCTGCCAGACGCTGCCGGGAACTGGTGGACCGGGGGCATCTCACCCTGGAGCAGGGCATCTTCGCCGTGCATATATGGCTCTGGAGCGGCGGGGAGCTCGATGACGTCCTGGCAAGGATCGGCTGGCTGGTTACTTGAGTTCAATTCTTGCCGGTGAGCTTGCCGATGAGCTCCCGGGCCTGCTCTCTGTCGCTGTCCCCTTCCGGCGCTTCTTTCAGATAATTCCTGAGCTCGCTCAGGGCCATCTCATTGTTTCGTGACTTGGCGTAGAGAAGACCGAGATTGTAGTGGGCTTGCACCAGGCCCGAGTCGATGGAGAGGGCTTGTTTGTATGCCTGGATCGCTTCCTCCAGAGCACCCTGGCGATCGAGCTGAGAGAGGATCCAGCCGCGATTGTAATGAGCGGCAGGATCTTTGTCGTAGTCTTTCGCCCATTTTTTCGAGAGCAGATCGGCTTCCTCCAGTTTCTGGCGGGTCACCAGAATCCGGAGCATTGCACCCATGGCGGTCTTTCTCAGGGCCGGGGCAGGATTGAGCTCCATGGCCCGCTCGAGCTGGAGCGTGGCGGCATTGAGATCCTGATTGGCCTCCAGATACTGGGCCAACAACATATGCGAGCGCGGATCTTTCGCTCCGGTGATGGTAGCCTTTCTGGCTCGCTCGATGGCGTCGTCGAGGTTGCCGCATTTCTCCTCGGCTTTCGCCAGTTTCATCATCAGGTCGCTGTTGCCGGGGCTGAGGACGGTAAGCCGCTTGAAGGTCTCCCGGGCTTCGCCATATTTCTTCGCCGCCAGTTGAGAGTCACCGAGCAGCAAGAGGATCTGCCATTCTCCGGGCAGGCTCTTTTTCATCTCGGCGGCCATTGTCAGGGCCTCTTCGGCCTTGCCGGTCTCGAGAAGAGCCCGGGCAATCGCGATCCGTGCCGGTAGAAAAGCCGGATCGGTCTGGAGGGCTTTCCTTGCGTCTTTGAGAGCCAGATCCGGATGACCGATAGCCAGGCTGAGCAGAGCCCGGTTGGTGAGAGCCGATGGAAAGTCGGGCCAGATTCTCAGAGCACGATCGAGATGCCCGGAAGCTTCCGAATAATTTCCAAGCAGGGACAGGATCGCTCCGAAATTATTCTGGAACTTGGCGCTTGCCGGATCATCGCTTACTGCCTGGCTGAAGAACTTCTCCGCTTTCTTGAGATTGCGCTCGCTCAACTGATCGAATCCTGTCAGGCTGGCATAGTCGGCCTTGCGGTAATCTTTCGTGAGTGGTTTCATGCCCGGCGAAGCGATGATGAAGCCGTTCTCGTCCTCGATTGAGAGACCGCGCGAGCGCTCGTTGATCGGGTGGAGCAGCTCGGCGTGCTTTTTGAATGGAACGTGCACGCTCAGCGATTTACCGAGAATTTTTTTCTTCTCTTCGCTGGCGGCGGACTCCGGAGTCCTCACTACTCTCACCCAGCCGAGGCTCACCGTATATGGTAGCGCCTGCTCACTCAGCGTCATATAGATATGGACGCGAGGTTCTTTATTTAGCTGTTCGGTGCTGAGGCGGATTCGATGATCCTTTTCCATGCGGGCGCGCACGGTAAAGAGGCTCGAGACTATCTCTCTGCTCGTCACCGTTTCGGAGCTCGCTGAAAAGGCAGGCCTGAAGCCCGTAAGAAGCAGGAAGACCAGAAAATATACGCAGGCGTGTCGGGGCATATTCACTCTTTATTCTAAGACGAGACGGATCGACGGTGGTGCCCTCCTTATGCGGATTTCATCAAACGTGCTAAACTCATAGCTTTCAGACAGGCTGCTTACTAGATGTCGAGCCCGATTTCATACGAGATCCTCAAAGAGGATACCTGGTCCGGTGCCCGGGCCGGAATCCTGAAGACTCCCCACGGCGAGATCGAGACACCGGTGTTCATGCCTGTGGGGACCAGCGCCGCACTGAAAGCCATGACTTTCGATCAGGTGCGCGAATCCGGTGCCGAGATCGTTCTCTCCAACGCCTATCACTTGTTTTTGCGACCCGGTCACGAGCTCATCGAGAGAGCCGGAGGGCTGCACCGTTTCATGGCCTGGGACAGGCCTATCCTCACCGACTCCGGGGGCTTCCAGGTGTTCAGCCTGGACTCCCTGCGCAAGATCAGCGAGGAAGGCGTTCATTTCAAGGATCATAAAACTGGCCAGGGGCATTTTATCGGACCGGAGCGCTCCATGACCATTCAGAACGCCCTGGGGGCGGACATCATCATGGCTTTCGACGACTGTGTCAAGAATCCCGCCACCATGGAGGAAGCAAGAGCCGCCATGGACCGGACCCACCGCTGGCTGTCCGTCTGCGAGCAGACCCACCGGAAGCCTGATCGACAGGCGCTTTTCGGGATCGTCCAGGGAAGCACTTATGAGATCCTCAGGGAGGAGTCGGTGGCGGCGGTCACATCCATCGATCTTCCCGGCTATGCCATTGGCGGGGTTGCTGTGGGGGAGGATCGCAGGAATATCGAGCGTATTGTGCTCCACACCACACCGCTCCTGCCCAGGCTCAAGCCTCGCTATCTCATGGGCGTGGGCACTCCATGGGACATCGTCTTTGCTATCAGATGCGGTATCGACATGTTCGACTGTGTCAGTCCCACCCGGCTGGCCCGTCATGGCGCTGCTTTTTTCCAGGACAGCCGGATCAATCTCAAGAACGCCGAGTTCCGCGAGGACCCGGCTCCTATAGACGAGGACTGCGACTGCCGGACCTGCGCGACCTATTCACGCGCTTATCTCAATCATCTTGTTCGCCAGAAAGAAATGACCGGCGCCATTCTGATTGCTATACATAATGTTCGCTCTCTGATCCGGCAAGCCCGGCTATGTCGCACGGCCATACTGGAAGGACGCTTTCAAGAGTATTTCAGTCGCTATTCTGCATCTCGCTGACTTCCTGGACATCGACACCCTCGGTGTCTTTGACCTCCAGGAGGACGGCGTCGCCGGATGTGGACTTGTCCTGGGTAAGAAGCTTGCCCGGGTCCTCTTCGGCCTTGCCCAGGTCGCCTTTGAGGGCGAGAAGCTCCATCTCGATATCGGCCTGACCCTCGAAACTGCGGAACTTGTCCTCCAGGGAGTCTTTGCCGATCTCGGCAAGAGCCTGGGCGCGGGCTTCTTTCTCGGCGACCTTGCTCTCCATGCGCTCCATGACTGAGAGAGCTCCGGTGGAGCTGGTCTTGGAAAGGATCTCGTTGGCCTTGGTAGTAGCCTGGGCGGCTTTGTCCCGGGCTATGAGCACTTGCTTCTTCGTATACGCTTTCTGGACTTCGTTCTCGAGCTCGGTGAGCCGCTGCCTGAGACCGGCGGTCACTTCTTTCTGGGTCTTGAGCTGGACCTCCAGGTCCTGGGCGGCCTGGGCGTATTGCTGCTTGCGCTGGAGAGCCTGGCGGGCGAGCTCGTCATTGTTCTGCTGAACCGCCATGGCTGCCCGGTTCTGCCAGGTAGCCGCCTGGTCCTTGTTTTTCTGGAGCTGCTGCTCGAGCTGCTTTTCGGTGGCGATTGCCTGGGCGACGGCCTGGCGCACCTGGATGAGATTGGACTGGAGGTCCTGATACGTTTGTTCGAGCATCATCTGGGGGTCTTCAACCTTACCCAGCAAGGCGTTGACCATAGCCTTGAACACCGTTGCGATGCGCTGGAACATTACTCGCTAACTCCTCTCACAATCTCGAATTTTTCAACTAGTCTAGCAAATCACTATCTAGTTATTCCCAAATAGTATCGAATTCAAGTGTACATTAAATAGGGGCATCCGTTTCAGGGTCCCTATACTATGGATTTCCGTTTACATTGGCGTTAACAAAAGGTTTAGACCGCATGACCGAAGAGTCTCGGGAGAAAGAAGAGCTATCGCCGGTGGCTAGCCCACCGGGCTGGGTGCTGGCCTCGCAATGGGGGCTCAATCTCACTGTCCTCACCTGCGTCTTCGGCTATGCCGGATACTGGGTCGGGGAGCGCCTGGGCAGTATGGCGGCCTCCTTCTTCCTGATGGTGCTGGGAATCATCATCGGCTTTGCCGCCGGTCTCTACAGGATGATCAAGGCAACCGAAAAGCTCGGCAAGAGAGGTTCGGGACAGGAAAGCGATAACGGCTCGGGAAGCGGCTCTTGACAGTCCGGTCCCGGATACTGCATCTGCTATGATTTGCCAGTCTTCATGCCAGATGTAACCGAGTATTCAATATGTTAGGTAAGCACCTTCTTCTTTCCCAGTTCGTTTCGCCGGAAGTGGCCGCTCAGCAACTGCCCCTGGGCATGGGCACAGTGGGAGCGATACATATAGATACCCTGGGTGTCTCCTGGGTCTGCATGATCGGCATACTCGGCTGGGCGGCGGTGCTCAAGCCCTCCCTGGTTGCCAATGGACCCGGGGGCTCCAATCAGGCCATCGCCGAGGGCCTCTATGCCTTCGTCACCGACCTGGCCAAGGGTCAGATCGGTCATGACTACAGGAAGTTCTTACCGCTTATTGCGGGGATTTTTATTTTTGTATTAATAGCCAATTTCTCAGGAATAGGTCCTTGGAAAGCCTTCGAGTACATTCCGAACTGGTACACCATCGGTCACGGTGAGCCCTGGGAGATCGCCTCTCCCACCACCGATTTCAACGTCACCTTCGGGCTTGCCTGCATTTCGTTGATTGTGTATCTCGGGGCCGGTTTGATCAAGCATGGTGGACACTATGCCAAGGAGCTCCTCACAAACCCTGTTGAATGGCTGGATTTGATCATCCGCCCGTCGACCCTGGCTCTGCGTTTGATGCTCGTGATCACCGCCGATGAGATCACTCGTATGGTCTTTTTGCTCTTGCTGCCCTGGATTGCGCCGACATTCGTCATGGCGTTCGAGGTCTTCATCGCCATAATCCAGGCCTTCGTTTTTGCCCTCCTTACGGGCATTTACATTGGCATGGCCGTGGCCGATCACCACTGACCCTGCTGATATAATCGAAGGCGCTCTAAATGCGATTTGGCTGGACCTCTCGATTTTGAGAGCTTTAGCTGAGTATTTGCTCACAGTCTCGTTAGGAATTTAGTAGCAAACAGGAGAAACCAAAAAGTGGACCACCAACTCATCGCCCAAGCCGGATCTGTCTCGCCGGAGAGTGCCGAAACCCTGATCAAAGCCTGCTCGCGCATCGGCGCCGGTATCGCCGCCGTCGGCGTGTTCGGCCCCGGAATCGGCATCGGCATCGCTGCTTCCCGCGCTCTCGAAGGCATGGCTCGCCAGCCCGAGATGGAAGCCAGCCTCCGTAACAACGGCATCATCTTCGCCGCCCTAATGGAAGCTCTCGGCCTCTTCGCCTTCGTCGTGGCTATCCTTCTTTACATGTTCCCCCTCGGGCTGGGCGGCTAGAACGCTATCCGGCACACGGCTGTAAAGAAAACAGGCACACGGGAATTCTATGTTTGAGCTAAACGCCACTATCGTATTGTTTGTCCTGAGCTTCCTCCTCTTCATCAAGTTGCTCGACAGTCTCTATTTGCAGCCTGTGGGAGCGGTGATTGAAGAACGCAAGAATCGAATCGATACTGACAACTCCGCCGCCCAGGAGCTGGCCCGCCAGTCTTCCCGGGAGGTGGAGAAGTACGAGGAGAAACTGGCGGCAATCAGAGAGGAAGCCCAGAAAGTGATCAACGAGGCAGTCACCGCCGCCCAGGGCAAACGCTCCGAATTGCTGGCGTCGGTGGCTGATTCCGGTCGCAAGAAACTGGACGAGGCGAAGCTCGATCTGCAAGCCGAGCACAAATCTCTGGTCAAGTCTCTGGTGGAAGAGGAGATGGCGCTAGTGGGCGACATCGTCGCCAAGCTGGTGGGCCGGACCGCCTCGGTGTCCCTCGATGCCACGGCTGTGGAGAGACGACTGGAGGAGGCTCGCTGATGTTCTTCTATTTTGCCGAGGCCGGGCACCACGCAGCCAATCTCGCCGACCCTAACTTCTATTTCCAGAGCAATATCATCAACTGGTTGCTTCTGGCTTTCCTCATTTACTGGGGCTGGAGCAAAGCCGTTCCGGCGGCTCTGGCCAAACGGGCACGCACCATCGAGGATACTCTCGCCGGTGCCGCCAATGCCAGGGAAGAAGCCCAGAAGCAGCTCAATGATCAGATGCGCAAAATCGAGGATGCTCAGGCGGAAGCCGAGAAAATCATCGATGAGGCCAAGGCTGTGGCGGAGCGCATGAAAGCCGATATCGAAGAGCAGACCAGAAGAGAGATTGCTCAGATGGAAGAGAAGTTCGAGGCAGCCATCGCCAGCGAGCGTCACATGGTCATCACCCAGATGCGTCAGGCGGCTGTCAGGGCGGCTATGGCGCTCAGCTCCGAATATCTCAAGAGCAACATCACTGAAGCCGATCAGAAGCTCCTGCTCTCGCAGTTCATGGAGCAGCTCGATTCCGTCAGCGGCAGCGAAGCGATCTCGCCGGGAAGCAACCCGGTCGGATCCGTAAGGTAGATTCCATCAGGTAGAGGGAGAGATCATGAATGGCGACCTGGCTCAAGTAGCCTCCCAGTATGCCGAAGCGCTTCTCGAGCTGGCCGAGGGGTCAGGCTCCGGCAACTACCTGGAGAGGCTCGAGACCATCCATCGCGATCTCAAGGCCATCGCCGAGGTCTACAACAGCAACCACGACCTCTCTCTGGTCCTCAATCATCCTTCCCTTTCCACCCAGGACAAGAAAGATCTCCTGCTCAAGACTTTCGGTGGCAAAGTAGACGAGCTCACCGAGAGACTCCTCCGTCTCCTGGCTGACCGCCGCAGGCTCGAAGTCCTGCCCGATCTCGAAAAGCCCTTTGCTGAGCTCCTTCGCCGGCGCAAGAATATCGTGTCGGCTCAGCTAACCTGCTCCCAGAAGCTCTCCGACAAAGAAGTCGCAGATATCAAAGCCCGCCTCTCCGAGCATCTGGGCAAAAAGCTCGAGCTCGATGTCGAGGTGGACGAGTCCCTGATTGGCGGCCTGGTCTTGAGACTGGGTGACCAGGTCATCGACGGCAGCATCAAGGGACGCCTTTCCATCATCGAAAAGACACTACTATCGGTATAAGAGGAAAACAAAATGGCAATCAGACCCGACGAAATCACATCGGTTTTGAAACAGCAGCTGGAGCAATACAAATCCGCTCTGAACGTCACCAATGTGGGACAGGTTCTCCAGGTCGGAGACGGGATCGCCCGTGTCTACGGAATGGAGAAAGCCATGTCGATGGAACTCGTCGAGTTCGGCGATCCCGACAAGACCATGGGAATGGTGCTCAACCTCGAAGAAGACAACGTCGGTGTCGTGGTTCTCGGTGAAGGCCGGAAGATTGCTGAAGGCATGGAAGTGAAGACCACCGGGAGGATCGCCTCGGTGCCTGTCGGCGAAGCGCTCCTGGGCCGCATCGTCAACCCGCTCGGTCAGCCGGTGGACGGCAAGGGACCCATCCAGAGCGAAGACTTCCGTCCCCTGGAGATCATCGCCCCCGGTATCGTCACCCGTAAGTCGGTGCACGAGCCCCTGATGACCGGTCTCACCTCTATCGACGCCATGATTCCCATCGGCCGCGGCCAGCGCGAGCTGATCATCGGCGACCGCCAGACCGGCAAGACCGCCATCGCTATCGATACCATCATCAACCAGAAGAACCAGCCGAACCGTCCGGTCTGTATATATGTAGCGATTGGTCAGAAGAACTCCAACATCGGCCGGATCAGAGACATCCTCGAAGAGCACGGCGCCATGGAATACACCATCATCGTCAGCGCTCCCGCCACCGCCGCCCCGGCTCTGCAGTTCCTGGCTCCTTACGCCGGCTGCGCCATGGGCGAGTATTTCATGTGGAAAGGCCAGCACGCCGTCTGTATCTATGATGACCTCTCCAAGCATGCCCAGGCCTACCGCGCCATGAGCTTGCTGCTCCGCCGCCCGCCGGGTCGCGAGGCCTATCCGGGCGACGTTTTCTACCTGCACAGCCGCCTTCTGGAGCGTGCCGCCAAGCTCAACGATAAGCTCGGCGCCGGGTCCCTGACCGCTCTGCCGATTATCGAGACCCAGGCAGGGGACGTCTCGGCGTATATCCCCACCAACGTAATCTCCATCACCGACGGTCAGATCTTCCTCGAGACCGACCTCTTCTATGCCGGTATCCGACCGGCTATCAACGCCGGTATCTCGGTGTCCCGGGTCGGCGGCGCCGCTCAGACCAAGTCCATGAAAGCGGTAGCCGGCAAGCTCCGTCTCGACCTGGCTCAGTTCCGCGAGCTCGAGGCTTTCGCCCAGTTCGCCTCGGACCTGGACAAAGCCACCCAGCAGCAGATCCGCCGCGGTCAGAAGCTCATGGAAGTGCTCAAGCAGCCCCAGTATCAGCCCCTGAATCTTGCCGAGCAGGTCTCGATCATCTTCGCCGCCAACCAGGGCATCCTGGATGATATCGAAACCGGCGAGGTGGTGCGCTTCAAGACCGAGTGGTACAAGTATCTCTCCGCCCAGGCCAAAGAGCTCTCGAGCAAGCTGATCAGCGGCGACAAGCTCTCCAGCGAAGTGGAGAAAGAGCTCACCGAGCAACTCAAGAAGTTCAAAGAGAATTTCTTCAAGGCATAACGAGAGAGAAGGGCTATGGCAAACCTAAAGGCAATCCGTCAGCGCATCCGTAGTGTCCAGAACACTCAGAAGATCACCCGGGCCATGCGCCTGGTGGCGGCAGCGAAAGTGCGCAGGGCGCAGATAAGGACCCTGGCGGCAAGACCTTTCACCTCCACGGTGGTGAAGCTCCTGCAACAGGTGGTGGCGGAAGTCGCCCCCATCGATCTCCAGGGTCTGCCTCTTCTACAGGTGCGACCGGTCAAAAGGGTGGCGCTCATCATCCTCACCTCGGACCGGGGTCTCTGCGGCTCTTACAACACCAACGTCCTGAAAAATTCAGCACTGCGCATCCAGGAGCTCAAGGACGAAGGCAAGGAAGTCGGAATCATCACCATCGGTCTCAAAGCAGCTTCTTTCTTCAAGCGGATCAAGATCGAGAAGTTCAAGACCTATACGCAACTGCCGGCGGTTCCCACCATCGAGGAAGCGAAGCTCATCTCGGAGTTCGCCTGCAATCTCTATAGCGAGCGCCAGGTGGACAGTGTCGAGATCATCGGCACCGACTTCGTCAATATGATCAAGCAGGATGTGGTGCGTTCTCTATTCCTCCCGGTGAAGCTGCCGGAAGGTGTTGATCATTTCCCCCGCAGCTCTGAGACCCTTTTCGAGCCGACTCTTACCGAGCTCATGGAAGAAGAGCTCCTCCCCAAATATGTCGAGAACGTTCTCTACCAGGCTCTGCTCGAGGCTTCCGCTTCCGAGCTGGCAGCGCGGATGAACGCCATGACCAATGCCACCAACAATGCGAAAGAGTTAATCCAGAACCTCACCCTGGTTTATAACAAGGCTCGTCAGGCCAGCATCACCCAGGAGCTGCTCGAGATCGTCGGAGGAGCCGAGGCTCTCGAGAAATAAGTTATATAATGCCATCATGGTTGATAGCATTCGGGACCGAGCCGCAGTTGATTCGCAAAGCCAGCCTGACAGTCTCGAGCTAGCTGCCTGTCTTGCTGCCATCGCTTCTTACCGGGCCGCCTCTGAAAAAGCCTCTGCCGGCAACCCGAAGCCTGCGGTGAGCGCCTGGAGACGGGCGTCTCTCCTGGAAGGGAGCTCTATTGCAGGCAGTGTGGGCGTGAGCGGCAACAGGCTCTGGCGTACGGTTATTGCCCTTCTTCTGATCCTTTTCTGCTTCTGCTTCTGCTTTTTCAGCTTTCAAGATTCGGTCTCGGCCCAGAGCTATGAGCCCGGCTTCGAGCCTGCCGACGAGGACGTCCCCGGTCCGTCCGCCACTGCGGCAGCGGCCGATAAAAATAAAACTCGTCTTGCCAGCCGGGAGCTGGCGTCGGTTCTCGATCTTACCGGCGGCGATCCCGGCGAGCCCCTGCAAGTTATCGGGGAGCAGGAGAGCCGGCGGCATCACTTCGCTATCCGGGTCGGTATCGCCCAGGGTATATCCAGTGTCAATCTCGTCTCTTTCGATACTGCCCAGGTCAAAGACGCCCTCACCGGCAACCTGGTGGCGGAGCTGAAGCCGGGCAGCCAGTGGAAAGTCGCCCCTTCTGTCCTTTTCGGCGGACCGGCCATCGCCCTTCTGCCCCAGCGCAATCTCGATCGGCAGCTAATTGCCACCGGCGACGAGCTCCGAGCAGAGAAAAAGGTCGCTTTCGTCCCCTCGGCGGTTCCCAGGCTGTCACCGCCACTGGTGCAGGCTTCCGGCTCTGCGCAGCCAACCGATCGTGCCGCCAGCGCTCAGCCCTGCGCTGCCGTTCCCCTGCGTGCCGCCGCCAATCCCCTTGCCAACGAGGACAAGAGCCTTCTTCGTCTGGGCAAGATTGCCGGGGGTCTGCTCATCGTCCCGAGCCGGTACGCCAGCGGCGAGGATCAGTCTATCTTCTCCATCAACGGCCGGGCTTATCGCGGTGCTCTCCTGATCACCGCCAATGAGGTCAATGGCAGGCGGGGTAGATCTATAGCGTCTTTCAATGCAATCAATATAGTGGACCTGGAGGACTATCTCCTTTCGGTCCTCCCTTCCGAGATGCCGGCGTCCTGGCCCCTGGAGGCCCTCAAAGCCCAGGCCATTGCGGCTCGCTCCTATGTCATGGCCAATCTCGGCAAGTACGAGTCGGAGGGCTATGACGTCAGGGCCACCATCGCCGACCAGGTCTACCGCGGGGTGGACTGGGAGAAGGAATCAGCCAGCCGGGCGGTTTACGAGACTGCCGGCATCGTTCTCAAGCACCGGGGCACCGTGGTGCCGGCCTTTTTCCACAGCTCCGGGGGCGGTCATACCGAGCTTTCCCAGCATGTCTGGAGCAAGCCCCTGCCCTATCTGAATGCTGTCCGGGACTACGATCATTCTTCGCCGTACTATCTCTGGGAGCGCCGCTTCAGCACCGCGGACCTGGAGAAGACCCTCGGCAGCTCGAGAATCGGCTCGATCACCGCCATGTTTCCTCTCTGGCGAAGCCCTTCCCGCCGGGTCAAGCAGATGCTCCTGGTAGGCACCCGGGGCTCCACCCTGATTTCGGGCAGCGATATGCGCAAGCTCCTCAAGCTTCCCGGAACGAATTTTAATATCGTCCCGGACGGTAATTCCTATGTCTTTGCCGGTCAGGGCTTCGGTCACGGGCTCGGCATGTCGCAGTATGGCGCCCGCACCCTTGCCGAGCATGGTTATAATGCAGGCCAGATCTTGAAGTATTACTATAATGACGTGAGCTTCGGCTACGTTTTCGACGCGCCGGCGCTATAGTTCTATTTGCTAGTAAGCTATAGATATGGACTTCATAATTCAATCTTTCGCCGTCCTTCTCATGCTCGGTATTCTGAGCATTCTCATTGTCGTGCATGAGTGCGGGCACTTCCTGGTTGCCAGGATGTTCGGCTTCCAGACCCCGATTTTCGGCTTCGGGCTGCCTTTCGGACCTCATATCACTCTGGGCAAAGCCTGGGACACCGAGTTTCGCATCTATGCCTGTCTTCTCGGGGGCTTCGTTCTCATCCCCGAACTCGGGGACGAGTCCACCCTCGATCCGGCGATCTACAGCACCGCTGCGCCAGGTAAGGCTGACGACGGGGCTCCCGCGGCTGAAAACAAAGAAGAGAGCGAGCCGGAGAAAAGCGATCAGCCGGACAATGCTTTCGGAGTGAAGCTAAAGCCTTTCAAGAAATTCCCGATCTGGCAGAGAGCCCTGGTGGCTGTGGCCGGTGTCACTTTCAACGTGCTTTTCGCTTATCTGATCATGCTCTTCATGCTGGTGGCTCTTGGTGATGCTCACCATAAGGTGATGGTCAGAGACACCATCGATCCCACCACGATCGCCTCCCAGGCCGGTATCAAGGCTGACGACATGATTGTCGGTATCGACGACCTGAAAGTCTCCGGCACCGCCGACACGATTCATTATTTGAAGTCCAATCCCGCCACCGAGATGATCTTCCATGTCATTCGCCAGGGAGAGCCGGTGGACATCAAGCTCACCACCAGCTCCCAGGGAACCGTGGGCATGAAGCTGGAGGACGAGGGCACCGAATACAAGAAGCTCGAGGTGAGCCTGCCCGAGCTCCTGGGCATCGCCTGGCAGAAGCTCTATGACCTGACCGGCAATATGGTCTCGGCTCTGGGACAGCTAGCCCAGGGCTTCTGGAACAATGTCACCGGGGCCAAGAAAGTCGCCGGCACTCCCAATGTCGGCATCGGTGATGTCCACGGCGTCCTGGCCGTGATCAAGATCGGTGCTGATATCGCCCGGCAGGACTGGAACCAGCTTTTCATCTTTACAATCTTGATCTCCATGGATCTGGCGATTATCAATCTCATGCCTTATCCGGCTCTCGACGGCGGCCACCTGGCTTTCATGACCATCGAGCTGATCCGGGGAAGACCCATGGGCGAGCGGGCTCACGGCGAGATCATCAAGTGGGGGTTCATCAGCTTGCTTTTCCTCATGGCCGTTATCATGGTCAACGACATCTCGGCACTGATGACAGGCAAGCTGGATCTGAAGAAGAAAGATCAGATCGAGAAGAAAATCGACAAAGAGGCCAGATGACTATGCCAAGCTATGATTATCGTTGTTTGAGTTGCCGGGAGACATTCACTGTCGAGCGCTCAATGAAAGACAGCCCGGAGACGAGCTGCGAGCTTTGCGGCAGCGATGACGTGAGCCGGATATGGAACTGCCTGTTCACCTCAGCTCAGAGTACGTCATCGGAAGCGCGAAGACGCAGGCCCTGAGTAGGCTTTCGCTCAATGATGGCTCCTTCTCGCGACGTATAAACCGGAAGCAGAACTCGTTCAAAT
>Ga0226835_1000375_pt1 | contig 58035 bp, 55 predicted proteins | sample LAC_MetaG_1_FD_163627 | JGI IMG/M metagenome (GOLD analysis project Ga0226835, IMG submission 163627) | Anaerobic ammonium oxidizing microbial communities from anammox membrane bioreactor (MBR) in UC Berkley, California, United States -... | ecosystem: Engineered > Bioreactor > Anaerobic >...
TTGTTTTGAGTTTACTATAGATAAGGCTGGTACTCTAAACATTGAGAATCAAGTGACTGCTGGTAGTTGGCGGTTTGCTATGGTGATTGTCAAGCTGATTAGAGAGACTGAGACACCACAGCCGCCAAAGTCTAAAACCTCTTATCCAACTACCAAGGAGCAAACTGGCCTGGGACGATTGGGTATCAGCGCTAGCTCACTGCCCGTCTATAACGGTCCGACGGAAATTACCACAAACGGCACTGTTATTCAGAACGTACGTATAACCAAACCCCTGGTAATAACAGCAAATGATGTTACCTTGAGGAAAGTAGACATTAATGCTAGCGGTAGTTATGCCATTGTAGAGGCAAAAGGTTCTGACTTGCTAATAGAAGATTCGGATATTCATGGCTATGGTACGGAGCGGCTGATGCGTCTAGGCAGTAGCCAAAGAAGCACGCTTAAGCGCGTAGCTGTCTGGGGCGGTGAAAGCGGCGTAACACCAGGCGACTACACCACTATAGAAGATAGCTTCATTAATCCTAATCATTCAAGCGGGAACGGTCAACACACTACCGCTATCGGATCTTCCGGTGGAACTGTAGGCGTAAGAATTAACCGCAGCTATCTGGCAAACGAATCACCAGGTTGGCAGTCGTCAAGTATATCTATCTATCCGGAAAACTGGGCTGGTGGTCCAAACGTTGATTGGGTGATAGAAAACAGCTACATTTACGCCAGTAGCGCCTACTACACCCTATACGCCGGTCATACGGCAGCTGATGGCGAAAAACCAAACCGTCAACTTGTCTTTAAAAATAACATATTTGCTGAAAACGATAAGAACTTCTCGGCCTATGTAGCCTCTTGGTCTGGTGCTCGCACCAATGGACCAAACGGCAACGAATACGGTAACGTCTGGGATAACAACAAAGACACTAGTGGTAATGTGATTAGCCTGTGATATTCAATACTATTTATCAAAATATGGAGGAACAGTAATCAAATGTCTAGACCCACTAAAGCTAGGATAAATAAAAAGCCACCCCGTAAAAAGGTTGCCAACAAGTCAACTAACCTTAAGTGGTGGCAACAAAAGATCGACATCAAGCTAGTTGTTTTCGTAATAGTCTTCGCTGTAGTTGGTACGTATTTCTTGGTTCGCAGTATGGCAGACTCCTCAACCAGCTATAAGCTCGCGGATAAGGCAATCGATCTAACAACGGCTACCAACGGCCCGAAAGTAGTTACAGAAAGTCAAGGAAGCAAACGAAATGCCAAAGTAGTTTATGTTGCGACAGCAAATGATAAAGTCAATTCAGTCAAGCTTATTCATAACGCTGACTCAGCAGGTGAATATTCCGTATGTAGTTTTGGTAGATCTATTACTGGCGGTACGGCCAAATTGAAAGTAAGTGCTAATAATCAAACGACCACATCAGGTATTTATCCTACTGGTAGTGACTACCAGATGAAGTGCATTAATTATATTCTATATAGTCCGGGCAATCTAAACATTAGTTCTGAGGTTACTAATGGAGCGTGGCAGTTCAGCTCTGTAGGTGTAAAGCTAATCAAGAAATTAGCATCACAACTTCCATCAGCGGGCACTTATCCTACAACTGGAAAAGACGCTTTCGGTATTGCCATGGATGGCACTAGGTTGCTGGAAAATATGACATCAAGTGAGAGGAGTAAGAACTTAAATAACCTACAAGATTTGGGCGTAAAATGGTACAGACAAGGCTTCTTGTGGAATGTAATTCAGCCAAGCTCAACCTCTAGTTATAATTGGTCAAAAACTGACTTAATGGTAAGCGAGCTAAATACACGAGGCATAAAAGTCATGGGACTCATTGCGTATGTGCCAAACTGGGCAAGAGAAAGTGGCTGTCATGGCTTCTGTCCGCCAGCGGATAACGCTAAGTTCGCGTCTTTTGCCAAAGCAGTTGTGCAGAGATACAAGAGTAAAGGTGTCCGTCATTGGGAAATATGGAACGAGCCGAATACAAGTCGTTTCTGGAGCCCAAAGCCAAACGTAGCAGAATATACAGCCCTACTCAAACAAACTGCTGCGGCAATAAAATCAGTTGATCCTGAAGCAACAATCATTACTGGTGGTACTGCGCCTGCTGCTACAGACGGATATAATATTTCACCAATCGATTTTGCAAAAGGAATATACGCTAACGGCGGTAAAAATTCATTTGACGCGCTTGGGCATCATCCATATTGTTTCTACCCAGGTTTCAACTGCCCCGACACTTTCAAAGACTGGAGTGCGTGGAGCCAAATGCATCAAACTAACCCAAGCTTACGAAGTATTATGGTCTCCAATGGGGATAGTGCCAAAAAGATATGGGCTACCGAATTCGGATCTCCTACCGGTGGCGACCCACAACGTCAGAAGATGAGCGATTCCGAACAAGCCGAAATGGCAACTGATGCGTATGCACTCTTCACATCATACGATTGGGCTGGCCCTATGTTTTGGTTCACACTAAATGATATTTCCAACCCTCCATATAGCCCAAATGATATGGAGTGGTGGTTTGGGCTAGTAAGGGGCGACGGATCCAAGAAGCCATCTTACTCGTCATACAAGAATGCCGCAGGTGCTACTCACTAAAGCTGGATTATTTAACTTTTCCTGATTGAGTTATTGATTTTAATTCTTATCAATACTAGCGTACTTTATGATGAAAGAAAAAATCTATCCAAGCTTCGAAGTTCTCTTGATAGAATGACTTTTTAGAAGTTTTAGCTTTATTCTGATTTTCATCAGGATTAAGATTAATCGTATTTGCTAATGCAATACTCTCTGGCACTATTAGTACGGTTTCGCCTGGAGTCGCTTTACCAAACTGCTTCCTAGCTTGTAGCTCAAGATACTGGTCGGTGTGGTAGTATTCATTCTCTAGTTTTTTGTTGGTATTTTCCATCTCCAGTAATTTCGTCTCTTCTTCCATACGAGCTAATTTTTGCTGTAACTTGTAGTTCATCTCTATCACACGTATACTGCTCCAGCTAACGAGCAGGGCAATAGCACCAAATATTATCAACCCAAGCACTCGAATATCGCTCAGACTTTTTATATACTGATAACTCTTAAGCTTTTTGATTTTATTTAGCATAGCTATTCCAGATTACTAGTATACAACTTTTTTGCAAAATAATGATATACTTTACTCTGTTGAGTATATTTTTTCCAAGAGTAAGATTTAGTACATTTCCAGCATTAATTCATTAATCTTTAGAATAATTGCTCCAATACTACTACCTCTCGGTAATCTATAACAACGCCAATAGTGAAATCGGTCTCACGCCCTACAACTAATACATAACTAGCTAGGGGGGTGTAGCTCAGTGGTCAGAGCAGTCGGCTCATAACCGATTGGTCACAGGTTCAAATCCTGTCACCCCCACCAAAGGAAATTGCAAGCAAGAAGCAGTGGCAGTCGCCTCGTTTCGCACAGCGACCAAAGCGGAAGGAATTTTGGGCAAAATAAGTTGGTGATTCTGTAAAATGCAGTTCGAGCCACGACAAGTCTTTCTGTTCAAAATCTCTGATTTGTTCCTGCAAGCCAACCCTTTACTTAACCAGTTTTTCTTTACGAGTGGTGTATTCTAGCTCTGTTGAATTAGGTAGCGGGCTTGGTTAGCGCTTCGTATTGATATGAGTTCGAGTATGGGCGTAGAATCACACCAGGTTTTAGCAATATTACTTTCGGCGTTGACGACGACTGACTAGCCTCTCACCACCAAGCAAAGAGCTACCAATCACAAACCCGATTAATGGCAACATTAAGTCAGGGCTACGCGTTGAACTACTGTTACTACTATGAGCATTACTACTATCTGTAGCTCCAGCCTGTCTAACGTTCGCCATTGTTTCTTCTCCCATGCGTTGTGCAAATAAGTTGTCTTGAGCAGCTTCAACTGCTTGTACTACCGCTTGCGCACTAGCTGGGTTATTCATATTAACCGAAGCTAGGACTGTTGAGTTATCTCCAGTCGGAATGAATTGAAATACTTTTGGAGGAACTTTGTTGGTATTTACAGGTTTGTTACCAGCAGATGTATCTACCCCAAAACTGCCATTCCAGCTACCGAATACATTTATAAATAGTATTCCGAACCAACTCGACAAACTGAAATTACTATTAACTAGGTTAGCGATATTGGCGCTCGCTGTCGCATCACCGGAAGTAGCATTACCTGCTAAGGTATTATCTGAAACATTGGCATCACCACTAGCAGCATTTAAGTTTACATTATTTTTGATTTCGCTGTTAGTATTTGCCATTAAAGATGATTCATGATACGAGTCTTCGGTTACGCTAGTACCAAGAATAGCCGAGGTACTGCCAGCTGGAGCATTTACAATCAGACCAACCCATTGACCCAATACATTTACAAACACCAGCAGAGAATTAGTAGCAATCACATTACGTCCAGTTAGATTGAATACAGTTACATTTGTAATTGCATCTCCAGACGTAGCATTTCCAGCGATAGTATTTTTTGTCACCGAAGCATTACCAGTAGTAGCATTAGCATTTATATTATTAAGAATTGATTGATTAGTATTCAAACTTATGTCTACCGAAGTATCTTGTGAACCAATTACTTTGTCACTATGAGTATTGCTAGCTATCAGTGAATCCAAAAGGCCAGGTGGCAAGAGAATGTCACCGTTTAGATTGCCATAAATATTGAGCAAGCCTAGGAATGTGCTTCCACTACTGATCGTAGAATTCAGCATGTTTACCAAATTTGCAACAGCATCCGCTGATCCACTTTTTGCATCACCTGCAGATGTGTTATGTGTAATATTAGCGTCGCCACTTACAGAATTCAGGTCAACATTATTTTCTATCTTTTGGTTATGCGTAACAGTTAGATCTAATCCGCCTTCAATATTGGCTACACCTGATGCTGGTTGTAGTGTTGCGAGTACTGAAGGGTCTATGTATAAGTCACCAACAACATCACCGTAAATGTCAGAGCTGAAGGTTGCAATTTCGTTACCTCCCGTAAGTCCAACAGATGAATTCAACATATTAAATATATTAGCGACTGTAAGCGCATTACCACTTAAGGCATTTCCCGCCATGGTATTATTGGTTACCCATGCGTCACCAGACTGTGCGATAGAGTTAATATTATTACTTATATTTACATTATTATAAAGCGAGAAGAAGTCAGAACTATTACTATCGAGAGCTATTTCATTACCGTTTTTCTGAGTAGATAGACTTATGCTATTCGGCACATATTTTTTCTGAGAGGAGTCAAATCGCCAATCTGTTGTATCCCATGCATTCGTATCAGGGTTATAGCTATAATTAGGGGAGCTTAAGGGTTTTGTCCGGCCAGTTGTGGGATTCCATGCGTACTCCCCATTTTCCCAACTGCCAGTACTTTCGTTAAAAGAATATTCATTAGTATTTTCTATGCTTGGCTTCTTCGGAGATGTGGGAGGAGCAGTAGACGGCTTTGGTGGTGGCGATGGCTGCTTGGGGGCTGATTTGGGCTGTTTTGGAGTAGATTCCTGTGCTTGTTGTGATGTATCGGATGTGGCAGTATCAGTTGGCGAAGTCTGATGCGCAATGGTATTGGATGAATCAGCCGGTAATGAAGAAGTAGGTGATTCTTGTGCTAGTGCGCCGATTGGCGAGAATAATATCATAATAATTGCCAACGCCACAGCGAAGCTTCGTGCTACTATTCTACGAGTTCGAGCAAAGGCATAAACTATTTTTTGGTCTCGCCTTAAAACTCGGCGAGAGGGAACATCGTAATTTGTTCGATTTACGGTGCTTAGTTGAATTACCCGATAAGTAGGAAAATGACAATAGTTTGTGCCAATTCTTGAACTTTTCCGAATTTTCATCATAAAACGCCCTCTTAAGTGATGTAATAATCCACCTCGGAAGAGACAGGGAATACGCCTACCACAAGCATAATAACCCTGTCTCTACTTCTTTCTATGCTAAAGATCGAGATAGCTCTCTTAGCTCTCTACTCTAGTTGCTTATATTTATTGTTGTTTCATTAGTACTGATATTTGAAGCATTACCACTTCGCGCGCTACCACCTTCAGTATTATCACTGACACTAGCTCTACCCGAAGTAGCTACCTGGTCATTACAATTCTCAACATCAACGTTGTTGTTGTTGCGAACTTCTACCTTATTGCTGTTTTTAAATACAACTTTGTTGTATGAATCAGGACCCGAGGTATTTATGGCGCCAGAGTTGCTACTATTACCATTAAGCCCACCAAGTGCACCTTCCGTGTTGTTGCTGATGCTTATGCTAGCACTTAGTAGGCTATCATTTGACGCATCCCCACTTCTAGCATCGCCTGCTTTCGTATTGTGGTTCGTCCTAGCCCTGCCTGTGTGCGCATACTGTGGATTTGAATTTCTAACCCCAACGTTATTATCGTTACGAACCTCTCGTGTATCACGATTCTCGTGTCGCACGACATTAGTCGAATCTGGGCCAGTGGTACCTATATTGCCCGATTGTGCAGCCGCTACGCCGCCCGTTAGGCTGAGCGCAAGTACTGACATGGCTACAGCTCTAATTGTTTTACTCATTCTACCCTCCTTATTATTTATTGCTTATATTATTATTTCGGGCTTTGTCACCCGGCTTGATGATACGTTTAGTGCTCATTAGTACCATTTGGCCGATTGACAAAATGCTCCAAGCGCCCCTATCTTCTATCTATGTGTCGGCTACCTCCTCGTGTAATATCAGTATCATTGCTACCCGTTGAGTGCTGCTCAATAATTACTGAGGATGAGGTGGAATTGGCACCCAAGCTACTACCGTCTATTCGCACATCGATATTACTCTCTCCGCTGTTGCTCGAATAACTTTTATGTATTATTCCGTTTTCCGGTATCGATATCTTCTGTCCGTTTATCGTAATATCAGCATCATGGCTTTTTTTGTCTTGAGTGTTATTCGAAGAGCTAGAAATATTTGCATCAATGTTGATATCACTTATCATATTTTGGGTGTTATTACTTTTATCCTGCTTCTGACTAGAAGATTCGATTTTTGGGTTAATGAATTTACCGGTATGCTGTGTGGTGGCATCACCAGCTTGCTCTGAAGGCTCATTTGAACTGATTGACCTTGGGTTTAAAATATCCGAAATCGTCAGACCGGCTACTGGAGCACCTAAGATAATAAAAGTTGTAACTGCGACACCAGCAGTCAGCCATTTATGGCGCATTATCACTCCCAGATATGCTTTCACACGTTTGTGATAAGTCACAAAATTGTTACTTGGGACATAGCTTCTTGGCATTCACCCTCCTTGCATATTCTTATCCCAGCCACACAAAAAATATATTTAACAGAAGACTGACTGTTAGCTAATAAAAAGCACGTTCATCATAAGTCTATGAATTACCTTAGGCTATGAAATATCTCACAAATGACAAGAGAGATAATTCATAATCTGTAATAATTGTAAGAATAACTACACTTTTATATTTTCAGAATTATCATAGTTAAGGCAAAGATAAACATCGTACAATTCTCTATCAGGCTAATTTTTACAAGGGGTAGGGTTATAAATGATTTAGTTGCCGGATACTTAAACCTATAATTTTGTTTATGGCCAATAATGGCACCTATCAAAGCGGTTCCAGTGATAATTAATGCAAGAACATTTAACTTTTTTGGTGCTTCTGATAACAAATACCAAAACCCCATAAAGGCTTCAGTAAAAGGCAAGATGTACGCCCATGGTCTAACGTGCTTGGCTATTATATCGTAACTTCTATATGAATGAGCAAATCGCTCGATATCAATAAACTTTAATGCCGCGAAAGTGATAAAGAAGATTGCCATGAAGTCCGACATAAAACGATTTAATGAGATTCCACGAACAAGTGCCAGCATAGCAGTAACTAAAACAACACCTATGAGTAAGTGTCGCAATCGTTTATATGCACCTGGTGATTCAGAAGCCTTAGTCTCTTTGTCTCTACTCTGCAGTGTTAATTCTGAGGACTTGTTCTCCTCATCTAGAAAAATTTGTTCAACTTCGTCTTCATCGTATCGTTGCATAAGACCTATTTTACTACTGCACGACAAGTATCTAGAAAAGTTAATAGCTCTTCTGTCGATTGAGCAGACATAAACTTCTCTCGAAGTTCTTTTGCGTTAGGAAATCCTTGTATATAGATCTTGCAAAACTTATTTAGCGAGTGTACTTTACGTTCATCTTTCTGCCATGTCTTCGCAAAAAGCTCAACATGTTTAGAAAATAGCTTGATGCGTTGTTGCTTATTGAACTCACTCCACGGGCTATTTTCGGCAAAAACAAACGGATCCTGAAACACACCGCGACCAATCATAATACCATCCAGCCCATATTGCTTTGCTAAGCACTCACCTTGTTGTCTGCTTTGCACATCACCGTTACCCACTATTAGCGTGGTGGGGGATAGGGCAGTGCAAATATTGGCGATTTCACCTATGGCCTTCCAGTTAGCGGGCGTCTTGCTCATTTGTTTGCGCGTTCGGCCATGAATAATTAGTGTGTTCACATTTTGTTCAATAAGTAGCTTGTGCCAAGAATAGTCGATTTCGTTATAGCCAAGTCGCGTTTTAATAGATAGGGGAAGGGAAGAGCCACCTTCTTTTGTGGCCTTAATTATTTCAACTGCCCTGCTCCGATTTTCTAATTTTATTAATGCTGAGCATGCACCACTTCGTACAACATTTTTATCTGGACAGCCGAAGTTCAAATCAATACCATCAAAACCCATGTTAGCAATTTCATGCGATGTTTTATAGAAATTTACTGGATCACGTCCCCAGAGTTGTGCAATAATTGGTCGCTCTCTCGTACTAAACCGAAGTCGTTTCAACGTAGCATCCCTTCCCTTACTCTGCAATGCATCAACATTAACAAACTCCGTAAAGAAAAGATCTGGTGGAGCACATGTGGCAATAATTTGACGAAACACCGTATCTGTTACATCATCCATCGGTGCCAATACGAAGAAGGGTTTTCTCAAATTGTGCCAAATACTCATATGGCTATTATTCTACAGCTTCAGATTGTTTTTGTATTCTTTAGAGCTTCGCGAGCTTCTTTTATACCTCTGAGCCCAGCCTTTTTGTGCTTATCAGATAGCTCCCATGGATGTTGCTTTGGAGTAGAATCCTTTGGTCCTCCACTATTCGGATTTTCGTTTCCATGCCGAGAAGGTCTATAATACAACCCCCACCCTTGATCCAGTGCAGCTTCTGATGGTTTTCTATCGTTGGGATCATAGGCTACCTTTGGGGGATAATCAGACATTTTGCGTATTTCACGTTCATCGTAATCTTGTTTGTCACTAGGTTCTGTATTTACTTGCTCGTTTCCGGTATTAAATTCAAAATTGAGTTGTTCTATCATATTGTATATTATAGCACGTTTTCTAGCTCATCGCAATATTTATCACTGCATTCGTTCACTATGATGATGCCACTTGGCCAAAGTTCAATTCCAAGATATGAAATACCTTTTCTGACGGGGTTTAAGCAATCAAGCAGAGGATTTGTGCTAAGAGATAGTTCTCTATGTAAAAACTTCACGCTCTTGACGCCAATAGCCTAAGCTTGTGCTCTAGTACCTGTAAAACAAATAAAATCATCTTCGTAACGCATATAAGCCAGTGGTTTAATCTCGTGAACCAGATGCAAGAGTTCTATTCTTTTAGCCGCCAATCACAGCTAACCAAGACAGATGCCAGTAGTTATTTTGTTAAAGTCTGCGCTTACCGACCACGCCAAATAGCATACTAGTTCAGCTAGCTTGTTCTGGGTCTTTTGGGAGCGAGATCAAAGGGTCGATTTCGAACTATCTCAAAACCAGATTCACCCTATGGGTTGATTCTACCAATACGTCTTACGTTGCCCAACTAAAACTAAGAAAGAATTAAAACCCCAAAGTCTTAGACTTCAGCTGTGGCAACAGAACCTAACGCGTAACCTCGTCTTTCTGCTGCCTGAAGAAACTCCTCATTGGTTAAAACACTCTCTACTTGTTCTGGAGTAAAAGCTACGCCAGTTGCCACCGATACACCAATTATTTCACCTAATTTTTCAACATCCATCCGTATTAACCTCAACTTATATTTAGTTCGGCAACATTATACTACTAAATCACTAGTAAAGCAGTACCTGTATAGTACATTACGATTTACATGCTGTAAGAGTATACTCACGTTATCACTCCCAGCGAAAAACTCGAAAAGCGATTACATAGATTACAACCAGCCAAACCGCCATGATACCAAGTTGTGGCCAGATATCTATCAAATTCTTGCCTTCTGCCATTATCATTCTTGCCCCATCGATTACAGGTGTCAGCGGAATATAAAACGTAATACCCTGAAGCCATTCTGGCATCAAAAATCTGGGGAAAAAGGTACCCGAAAGAAACATCATAGGGAAAACGATAATATTTCCTAACGGTGCGGCTTGTCGCTCATTTTTTGCCCAACCGCCAAGCGCTAAACCTATCCCCAAAATCAAGACTATACCAAACACTAGAAATGGCACTAGACTTAGATAGCTACCAATTACTTTCAGATCAAAAACTATCAACGCAACTATAAACATCAGCGCTATAGAAAGTAGTCCGCTAACCGAATTACCGAGCATTGCCGACAAGAAATATTGCCAGACTCTTAATGGCGTGGTATGTAGTCGTCGTAGTATCCCCATTTTCTTGAGCTCTGGAAAATAGTTCATTGGGCCGAAAATACCAGCACCGAGAATAGCGAATCCTAAAAGTCCGGTGAAAGTATAATCAAAAGTACTAAGACTATGTTCATTATTTTGCTCCCTGGTAACACTAAAGGGTTTTGGCATTCTGGTAAACTTAGCGTTAATTTCCTGAAACTGTGTATCAAGTATAGAAGTTATTGTTTGTGCTGCTTGTTCGTTATTTTGAGTATAATGAACTATAGCTGTACCAGAAGGAAGCCCATTTTTGATTTCGCCGAATTCTTTTGGTAATTCGATTGTAGCATCCAGCTCTCCACGACTCATTAGCTGGTTAGCATGGGCAAAATCTTTGACCTCGCTATTGACTTTCAATATCTTATTGGCGGTGGCATTTTTAACGAACTCCGTAGCTACTATAGTTTGCGATTCATTAATAATCGCTACCTTAAATGATAAGGAAGTACTACGATTTAGAGCTCCGAACACAAACAGGAATATAAGTGGAAATAGAAAAGTAAAGAATAATGCCATACGGTCACGAAACAAACGCTTTAGGTTCACAATAAAGAAAACCCAAACCGTTAAAAACTTTTGTCTTAGACTCACCCTCGTAGCTCCTTGCCTGTTAAATCTAGAAATACATCCTCCAAGTTCGCTTGTTCTACATGTTGCCTTTTTTTGAATCCACGATTTAGTAAATCCTTTATAAGCTTTTTCGGTGTATCCAGGGCAATTATCTCTCCCCTGTCCATAATTGCAATTCTGTCACACAGAACCTCAGCTTCATCCATATAATGCGTCGTAATTATTACACTGATACCCTTTTTGCGTATTTGCTTTATAAGCTTCCATAGGTTTCGGCGAGCTTGAGGATCCAGGCCAGTAGTCGGCTCATCCAGGAAAAATACTCTTGGATTATGTACTAATGCTGTAACTATACTGAAACGCTGTTTCTGCCCTCCTGATAAATTCTCTACAAAAGAGTTAGCTCTGTCACCTAGATCAACCTGATCCAAAATACTACGAGCATCTACTTTCTTCCCGTAGGAAGCAGCAAACATATCAATTAACTCTGTAAGTTTGGTTTTATCCTGAAAACCAGGAGACTGTGGTTGTACGCCAATGATACTGCGGATTTTGTATTGTTCCTTTGATACGTCAATACCGTCTATTAGGGCTGTTCCGCTATCAATTGGACGAAGCGTTTCTATCATCTCGAGTGTTGTAGTTTTTCCAGCTCCATTGGGGCCGAGAATTCCAAAGATCTCTCCCTCTCTAACTTCAAAGCTTATACCTTTGACGACAGTTTTTCTGCCGTATTTCTTGGTCAGTTTGCTAACTTCTAGGATATTATTTGACATATATTTATCGCACCAGTATATATTACAGTTGCTAATGAGCACAACAAAAAGAAGTTCTCACATATTACACGAGAACTTCTTTCGCATAGAAGACATCTCTGGTTAGAGATTATCTCTTACCCAATCAAAATTATTTACGCTTTACGGTTAGAAATCCGTTGCGTGGATTTTCGGTAACCGTGTATCCGCTTGGAAGATCCGTAGCCTCAGGGCGCTGATCCTTGCTAAAGTAATAAATTGTCTGCTCTTTTCCACCCCGAAGCGTAACTTTCTTCGAGTTCAAGTAATATGTTACACCTTTTGAGTTTGTGTGCTTGTAAGCCATTGCTTTTACATCTCCCTCTCTTGAAATTAGTAATGGTACACCTAACATACTCTGATACATCAATACTTGTCAATCCTAAAAACGTAAAATTTGCTAAAAAACTTAGTTCGTGGCCATAATAAACAGTGTGCTAATCTATTGCAAAATAAGTCGCTTATGTATTACACTAGCTACTGTTATCACTAAATAATTTATAACTTACAAGGTGGAATAGTAAATAATGGAATGGACAAATCGGCCTAATAGGCCAGAAAACGATACAAATAATAATTCAGACAACAGAAATACTGAAAGAGCACGTGGTACCGACCATGAAGCCTATTATAGTGGGGGCAGAAAACGCGTTAATAGTACTCGGTCATTTCTCAACCTCTCGTCATTCGCCTTGTTAGCTTCGTTATCTATACTGGCCATAGCATTCATACTTTTTTCAGTATTTTATCGTGATAGCAATCCTAAGGAAAAAGATTTCGTCAAGCCAGATAAGATGCAAGCTGTCTTCCTAAGTGGTGGTCAGGTTTACTTTGGTAAAATCCGAACTATAAACAACAAGTACATCGGATTAAGCGATATTTTTTATTTGCAAGTAAACCAACGAATGCAGCCTAAACAGGGTGATGAAGTCACAACTCAAAAAGTTGAACTCGTAAAATTAGGCTGTGAACTACACGCGCCAGAAGATTGGATGTCTATTAATCGCGACCAAGTAATATTCTGGGAAAACCTAAAATCCGATGGTCAGGTTGCCCAGAAGATTAATGAGGTCAAGCAAAACCCTGACGCCTATAATTGCAAAGAAAAACAGAAAAAAACTGATTCGGGTACCTCCAATCAACAACAGGACAACACAAATCAGAACAATAGCCAACAAAATAGTAATACTACCCCAAGTCAGCAAAACCAACCATCATCTAACCCCTAATCGCACGCTCCACTCCAATCACCGTACAATCTATAATTACCCACGAGTTGCCTAGTTGCGTAATACATAGACGTAATAGTAAGTTACTTGCTACTTCAAATTGAGTAGCGAATAAGTGAAATCATATATCAAAGCTAATATATCTTCAGCTACTAGGTGTGATGTTGAGCTTTTATGTTTCCAGTTGGTGACGTAGCCAAATTTGAGCCGCAATTCTGATAATCAAAAAAAACATCGCGACTGAGGCAATGACTAATGACCAACCAGCAATATCCGGAGACCAAACCGGAGACACAAAGTCAAACTTATATAAGCCCTCGGGAATAGGTTGTGGTCTAGCATCGGGTGTTGCGTGGGTATCAATATACTCCATGATACACGGCAATCTATTACTGCCCGAGAAGCCACTAGGAAAACGACGCTCGCAGTCCTGCTGTGCCGCTGCATATATATCCTTGTTACTTTCTCTCACGCGTTCTTGCTCAGCAATTACCAAACGCTCATAACGATACTTTAGTTGAATAGGCGGATAGATGCCTGTATCACTCGATAGCTGCGAGTTCATATGTGAATACGTATACTCACGCAGTTCACGCAGGGCTGATTCGACATCTCCGTTCTCTTTATCAACTTGCAGTACTTTGTCACGAAGACGTAGAGCTGTCAGATTATTTTGGCGTAGTGTATAAGCAGCGATAAATCCACTTATCAAGGCTACGATAATAAAGTACCAATAACTTACAGGTCGTAGTATTACCATTAGGTGATGAAGCTTGCGCTTATGCATAACATCTATTGTACCGCTTCTAGATTCTAATTTATAAATTCTATATTCTAGATGTATGCATATTTTCTTTTCTGGGATTGGTGGAACAGCTATTGGTCCGTTGGCAATAATTGCCAAACAAGCAGGTCACGATGTCTCCGGATCAGATAAACAAGATTCGCAATACATCGAGTACCTTAAGAAGCGTGGCATCACAAAGATAAATATTGGACAGGATAAGAAACAAATTGCTCGCGTACATAATGCGAAGCCAATTGACTGGTATGTGTATTCATCGGCAGTAGCTATAGAAAATCCTAAAGCACCAGAACTCCAGTTTGTTAGAGAAAACCAAATCAAGCATACCAAGCGAGATGATTTACTGAATTTTATTTTGCAAGAAAAAAACCTCAAGCTAATTGCTATTGCTGGCACACATGGAAAGACTACTACCACGGCAATGGTTATCTGGCTCTTTAAAAAACTTAAGATTCCTATTAGTTATTCGGTTGGTGCTAAGATACCTTTTGGCGATATGGGCCACTACCAAGCCGGATCAGAGTATTTTGTCTATGAGGCAGACGAATTCGATCGAAATTTCTTATCCTTTACTCCCGACATTAGCCTTATAACGGGCGTAACTTGGGACCATCATGAAATTTTTCCAACCCGTGAAGACTACCAAATGGCATTCCAGGAATTCATTGATCAAAGCCGTCATTCTCTAGTATGGCGCAAGGACGCAAACTATCTAAATCTTGATAATACTACGCGCATAGAAGTACTGGATATTAATAACCAAAAAATACATGAGATTTCTTTAGACGGATATTATAATCGTCTTGACGCCTGGCTAGCTATTCAGGCGATTCATTCTACTATTGGGGAACCGCTTAAAGAGCTGATAATACTAATGGGTCATTTTCCCGGCTTACAGCGACGCATGGAACAAATTCTGCCAAACCTTTACTCCGACTATGCGCACACGCCGGAGAAAATTCGTGGTGGCCTAAGTGTCGCTCTTGATATGACAGAGAATAAAAATCAGCCAATAATAATTGTGTATGAGCCATTAACAAATAGACGGCAACATTTTATGATGAAGGATTACAGAGATTGTTTTGCTGGTGCCGATAAAGTCTATTGGACTCCAAGCTATCTAGCTCGTGAAGATCCAACTCTACGTATAATTCCACCAGAAGAGCTTATTAGTTACTTGGACAATCCATCAATCGCCGTTCCGGCAAAACTAGATAACAAGCTAAAAAATAATATTAAGAAACACTTGAAAAGTGGAGCTATGGTGGTTTGTATGGCAGGAGGAGGCGGTGGCAGTCTGGATGAATGGATACGTAAAGAGTTTGCAGTATGATGCTAATATTGCTAATCGCACAGGAGCACAAGCACTAACTTAAATTGCCTAAGTAATAATTTTGATAGCAACAACCAATATTAAGAATACTATGCAATCAATAACTTGAATATTACAAAAGAATCATTTCTATCAATCTTATCGAAAATGGATCTGGTAAATTCTGGTTACAATATATTATTACTAGAACCCTATATCTAGCAATAACGCTCATGGTATAGTTTAAATATGAAATTTTTTGCTAGTACACCGAAGGTACTGGCTCGTCCTCTACAGTATTTTACTTCCGCTACGATGGTAGTAATCGCAGTCGGACTAATCGGTTCAGCACTGGCGGCGGCAAACGCATCACAAAGTAGTAAGGAGTTGCTCCTCTCACAAGCCGTAAGCGCTGCAGCGGCTTTTTCCGGTAATGAGGTGGGGAATTTATACGGTGACCAACGTGATTTGACTAATCCTGCCTACAAAAGTTTGCGACGCCGATTGATTAGTATTCAACAAGGAAATGAAGGAACACGGTTCGCTTATCTGATTGGTAAAAAAGCGGGTAACCAAATATACTTTTTGGTTGATTCAGAAAACGAGTTGAGCCCTGATTATTCTCCACCAGGCACATTGTACCCCGAGGCTTCTAGCCTTTTGAAGTCTGCGTTTTATAATAATAGCCCGATTATTGAAGGACCAATGAAAGACAGTTACGGCAACTGGGTCACAGCTGCAGCTCCAGTAATGAATGAGCAAGGTAAAATAGTCGCAGTTTTGGGGATTGATGCACCAGCTAATGTGTATTATCAACAGATTGCAATTAGGGCAACAGTACCCCTACTACTGGCAGCTATCCCAGTAGCCGTACTCATCTATAATCGCCGCTTGGTACGCAAAGAATATGAGATAACTAAGCTAAAGACACAGTTTGTATCAATCGCATCACATGAATTACGCTCACCCTTGACGGGTACCTTATGGGGAATCCAGACATTACTTAAGGCAAAACATACGAAAAGCCAAGAGAAAACTCTGGTTGCAATTTATAATAATATTGCAGCCTCATTGGCAACAGTAAATGAGATATTGGACTTCTCTATCTTTGAAAGAGGCGAAAAGTCTAGTTTACGGCGCGAGATAATAGATCTTCGGCTAGTAATTAAAGATGTTGTGTCATTATATAAGCTTACAGCAGCGGAAAAGGATATAACTATCTTAACTGTGGGCAAATGGCCTAAACAATCCCTGACAGTTGGAGATCAGGGGGCACTAAAGCGCGCATTTAGTAATCTTTTGTCAAATGCGTTGAAATATAGTCAACGGGGAGGCAGGGTAGAAATTGCTTTCCATCATGATAATGGCAACCATATTGTGGGAATACGTGATCACGGTATTGGTATTCCAGATAAAGATCAAACTAAGGTATTGAGTGGTTACTATCGAGCAACTAATGCGTCAAAGAGTAGGGCTTACGGGACCGGTATGGGCCTCTGGATTACCCGAATGATTATTGAACAACACAATGGCAGACTATGGCTTAATTCAAAAGAAAATATTGGCACGACAGTATTTATTTCTTTGCCTGCGAAAGCTAACTCTTAACTCTCGCCAAGCGCAGTTATTATCTGTTCAGCAATTCTATCAGCGTTTAGAATAGTCTTGGATAAATATGTAGTTACCCCCGACTGTAATGCCTCATTAAGGGCTTCAACCCGATCGTCATTACTTAGAATAATTGCAGGTATTTTTGCGCCTTTGGAATCTTTGCGAAGTTGCTCTAACATCGATAGCCCATCGGCCTTCGGCATAATAATATCAGTAACTACCAAATCAATGCTTTCCTCAAGTGCTTTTCTTAAACCCTCTTCCCCATTTTGCGCCTGAATTACTTTCAATCCTTTATCTTCTAGTACCCTAGCTAGGCCCTCTCGAATTAATTGATCATCATCTACAAGTAATACAGTTTTGCTCATACACATCTACTCCTATTGATTTTGGTATAATGTATTCTACTTTGCCTCAGTTTCTATTAGACTGTTACGGGCTCAGTAACGTAATAATACTATACGTTGCTTCCGCCAACAAAACTGGTCATTAACAAGCTACAAAGCGACTAGGTAACGTGCTAAGAAAAAGTTAATTCTAATAATACCTTATAAGACATATAGCAATAATCATTTGATAATCTCTCCATATTCACTAATTTGAACCGCACCTCGACGCAACATCTCAAGTGTATCATCAATAATTCGTATCACTGTTGATGGTTCCTTATCAGATAAATCGCCACCGTCAACATAAAGATCTACCCTTTGACCAAAATAAGAAAATGCTTCATCAATATTGCTTGCTGGACGCATTCCGGGTTGATTAGCGCTAGTAGTCAACAGCGGACCTGTTCGTTTGAGTAGCTGGTTAAATGCTCTACTGCTAGAGACACGAACGGCAATCGCACCGACACCTAGTGTCAAGTAGTCCAGCGATGGCCCACAAGGAACAATAACACTAACTGCACCAGGCCAAAATGATTCTGCTGGCCTCAGGTAACGTTGTTTAAGGCCTAACTCTACCAATTGATTAACATCAGCTGATACCACGGTACCGGGCTTTTGCTCACGATTCTTAAGATCATAAGCGCGTCGTACGGCATCTGCCTTGCTGGCAATAGCTACCACACCGTAAACGGTGTCTGTTGGCAGAACTCCTATTTGTCCACGACTTAGTAGTTCATAAATCTGATTAGTATCTGATGCTTCAAGAATTAGCGTATGCTTTTTAACCATCTCGCTATATAATGACACCATAGGCGTGTATGGAAAAGTTTCTTGAGACAACATTTATCAAATTTAATTGGTTAGCCTTGCAGATTCAAAATTGGTTAACCAACCACTTAATCAGCGTTTTAGTTATCCTATTTGGTGCATGGTTTATTCGTAAGCTTGCTAACAATCTAATAGATAGACTATTGCGCCATATTGTCCGACCAGATATTTACGCCACAAAGAGCGATCGAGAAAAACGAGTCAAAACTCTTGGTAGTCTAGTAAAGGGTGTCGTACGGCTTGGTATTTATATAGTTACCAGTCTGCTAATTATTAGTGAGCTTTACCCAGATATTCGCACGACTCTATTCACTAGTGCGGGTATTTTTGGCGTAGTTATCGGCTTTGGAGCACAAAGCCTGATTAAAGACCTGACATCCGGAATATTTATTATCGCTGAGAATCAGTATCGTATTGGTGACGACGTAACATTATCAGCAGGCATGGGATTAGGCAAAATCGAAGGGACGGTCGAAGACCTAACAATACGTACTACAGTCTTACGTGATCTCAGCGGTAACGTACATCATATTCCAAACGGAAATATTGGAGTTACTACTAACAAAACGCTCGGCTTCAGCCAAATGAACGAGGACATTACAGTTCATTTCGACACTAATTTGGATAAATTTGGAAAGATTATTGAAAAAATCGGCCAACAACTTCAGTCACAATCACAGATACGCAACCAAATTATTACACCGCCATACCTAGATAGTATTATCGGATTTACTGACAAAGGAATATCTGTTCGCGTGTTAGCTAAAACTAACGCTGCCGCACAATGGGAAACTCGTAGTGAGTTTTATCGCTTACTACAACAGGCCATGTTAAAAAATAACATAAAAGTAGTGGGCCAGTTGGATAATAACAAAAAATAAGCTGCAGGTCTCCAACCTATCGGAACTAAAGTAATCGCGAGTCCTGCTAGTTAATATCATTAAACTCCGTTGTCATTTGATCGTCATTCTTCATATTAACGTCCATTATTGAAAATGAATTAGTAGCCTCACTACTATGTTGTTCACATATTAATGCCCTGATTATTTACGTATAGTTGTGCTTAGACAGCTTTGTTCACGCTCAAATACGCATATATCGTTAAACCAATTAGTATTAACGATATAACGATAGCCACCAATATTGCGACTATTGGAGCTTTTGACTTATTTTTAGTAATAGCTTCTAGTGATTTCTGCTTATCGAGGGCTTGTTTAGTAACCTCATCTTCAGCTTGTTTGAGTAATTCTGGACGTATGCTAGGTGATGGTTCTTGGGTAGACGCACGTCCATCATCCTGTGCTAGAACCGCTTCCAAGCTATCCGACATATCTATGCCAGACGCTACCTTAGCTTCCGGATGGGGTGTGTTTGATAAAACATTGGTTTCATCACTCGTAACTTCTGTTGTGGATTTCTTAGCTACCGATTCTTTAACAGAACCTGCTATTGGACGTAAGTTTCGAATATTCGCATGAACATCCATTATGTGATTACTCGCAGAATTATCATACACACTTTTACCATTAGTGTTAGTACTCAAGCTTTGAGTTGACGATTCTTTCGTAGTTACATCTGTTTTTTCATTCGGTTTCATACAACAAAATCAGTTACATTGTGCTCATCTAATAATAATACCAACGATCAATACCATCTGTATCCGTTACATCAGCAATTTTCCGACTTTCTCCACCATCTGTACTTATTGCATAATCAGCAGATTCTACCTCGGTTTTTACCCGAAATATAATTGTTGAATCATCTAGCCAACGTACAGGGTATTTTAGCCCACTTTGATTTTTGAGTTGTTTGTCCTTGTTCTTATCAATATCGTATATCATTAGCGCGCCTTTACCGTCACGTTTGTCAACCCACAGGCTCATCTTGTTATTTGGGCTGTTTACATATAATCGAGAAGAAAGATTTGGTGGTTCTCCGTTAAGCTTTGTAACTTTATCTCCATCGATGTTAAAGTCATACCATTCCCCTGCGATTGAAATTGATATACGCTTAAACGAGACACGGAATAAATTCCAAACCTCTTTGTTGAGTACGACCTTACGGTCACTACCATCTGCCTTCACACTAAACAAACTTGTATTCACACCTTTTTGGTACGCACCTGATGGGGCATAATAAATTCTATCACCGACTGCCATAACGTCATTAAAATAATTGGCAGATGCCAGCTCATTATTTGTTTTATGCATATAGTTATAAGCCATCAATCGACTACGCTTTGGATTTCCGCCACTAGTGCCGGAAACAACTCGAATATATGCTATTCGATCACCAAACCAATCAACAAGCTGTATACGTTCAGAGCTTTGCACAGTAGTAACTTGCTTGGTGTCCAAATTAATAATATCCAGTGTGCTGAGTAAATAGCCGTCTTCGTTATGCTCTCCGTCACGAGTTGAGACAAGTGCAACAATGTTTCTAGTCGGATGAGGCGCTAAGACCAAATCGTCCCGCTCATTACCGGTACCTTTAAGTACTAAACTTTCGCCTTTCCCATCAGCATAAGCCGTATATATGTCATATCTACCATCTCGACGAGAGATATACGTATGCTTAATGGATGCAACCATTAGGACGCTGTGTTCACTAGTACTATCAGCATCAATAGTTACGTTTTCAGTCCGTCTTCCCTCACTGGTAATTTTCACCGATATCTTTTCGCTCGGATCATCCAAAGTAAGAAGTATTCTGCCATTTTCATCTGAGAAAGCACTGAATTCACCTACAGTGGCCTCAGACTTCACTATTCCCTTGCCAGAAAGATAGTCTTTTACCATAAACTTATATTGTGTACCTGTTGGCTGAAGTTTCGCTTCTCCAAGTGGATTGCTCCCCCACCCCACCGTAATTTTTCGCTCAATAGGCGCAAATGCCCGTCTTGTGATTTTTAGGGATCCTAGCCCTAATTTTATTCTATGAAGGCTCGCATATCCATTTTCGTCCGTACGCACACTCACACCACGAAAGCTTACCTCGACATTCTTTAATGGTTGACGGGTACTATCATCAATCACACTTACACTAAGGCTAGCCCTAACACCAATCGTATTTAATACAAAATATCGACTGTATGGAATCGCAGCAATAAGTACGACAATAACAGCAAATAACGATATAGCAATTTTTCTTTTTAAAGGGTTCTTCCAAATATCAGCCAATGTAGCCTTAAGTCGCTGCCAAGCAGTCTTTGGAGTTTGTGGGCTAAATGCTGCTAAGAGCTTATCATCTTCAGCTTTTAGCAGATCGTCACTTTCGCTACGTATAATATCATCTACTGCTTCCTCGGTTTTGCTATCGTCTACCGTTATTGTGGACTCATCAATATTCGAGGTTGTTTCGTCATACATAGACACATGATGTTGTTCTTCCTCAATCTTACCTGGTTGCAGGTTGTTAGTTGATCTACTTCTATCTCCCCTCTCAGTTCTAGTTTTTGTATCTTCTTGTTGCAATAATACTTCTGGAGCAGTCGCAACTTCTGGTTGATTAGCCTTAATATTGGTAGGATCTTTTTTATCATCAGGCTCCATCATCTTCTTTACGCGCAACACAAGTTCATCATCTTCTGGATCGATAATTATCTTTTCGGACTTTTTGTTGCTATTTTTTGCCATAAACAATTTACCTTTAGCACACATTTTATCAGAGTCTAAAATAGGTTGCCATTTCTATTAGTTATTTCTTCTCTTTACGAACTCGACGCGACTCCTTAGATTGTGTACGATTAATTTGAGTTTGACGAGAAACATGCTTGACTGCTGTATCCGTATTATTATTAAGTGAAGAATTATCATTCGTCGTGGGTGATAATGTAGCAACCGCATGCACGCCATTGACGAATTTGTATCGCAGCCACATTGCAAATATGGCTACAGCAACCAGGAGAATTATTATCAAGGTAACTGGAAACCAATTAAAGCTCTGCCTCTCAAAATTTGGGGTTGCGTAAATACTAGTATGTTCTTTGTGAACACCTGGTGTCAAAACATATAAATTGTCACCGTTCAAAACGTTCTGCCAACTAGATCCCTGTACATTTGCAGGTGGCTGAAGATTGTCGTCAGACAATTGAGGGCTTCCACCAGTCGGTTGCAAATTATTCAACCACCCGGCGCTGCCTTCTGGTGATACGGTTAATGGGTATTGCAAGTTATTCATATCTCCCTTTACTATAATTAAAACTCGTTTAACATTACGTTTATTTTACACATTCGATAAGCTTTTACTCTATCAATTTATAAAATACCCCGTAGGCTTAATAGCATTATTGCACTGACTTTAAATATATCCATCCCCTTGATTACTGAATTCTGTGGATCAAACCAATGGGCAAATCAACTTTTTGGTAAAATACCTCACGCATAACAGCTTAGGTAACGACTTTGTAGTTTACACTAGCTATCAAGATTTAATCATGGAGTAAGACGACTTATGTCGCGGGGGAAGAGGGTGGCTTCTTTGACGTTGTTGAGGCCAATAATTCGCTGGGTCAGACGCTCCAGGCCCAAGCCAAAGCCTCCATGGGGTGGCATGCCATATTTCATGGCACCGAGTAGTGGCCGAAAGCCAGGGTCGGCTGGGTCATAACCTTTATCTTTCATCTGGGTAACTACCTGATCGTACCGGTGCTCACGCATACTCAGCGTGACGATCTCGACACCACGGAACAAGAGGTCAGCCCGATCAGCTAGTTCTGGATTATCTTGGTTAGCCCGATGATAAAACTTAAAAGTCTTACTTTTAGCGGACCAGCCGGTTACAAACACCGCTTCGCTTTGTTTGTTCTTTTTGGCCCACTCACAAATCCACTTCTCTTCGGCCGGCGCCAAGTCATCCTCGCCCGTGAAGTCTTCTTTGGTGGCCTTTTTGTACAGTTCATGAATTTCGCTAATGGCGAATTCGGGGATAGTTTTTGAGAGGAGTGGCTTGGTAGCATTCCAGCGCCTTAGCTCAGGTTCGTATTGAGCCCATACATCGTCGACCACCCGATTAAGTAGGCCGTTCAGAAAATCCTCTAGGTCTGGCAACGTGATGAAGCCCATCTCACCGTCAACCGAAGTATATTCGCTCATGTGGCGTGTAGTAGCAGATAGCTCAGCCCGGAACACTGGTGCAATTTCAAAAACTCGCTCAAACACGCCAACCATTATCTGCTTATAAAACTGGGGACTCTGCGCCAAAGTTGCGGTCTTATTAAAGTATGACAAAGTAAATACCTCTGCACCACCCTCTGTTGCCTCAGCTAGGAGCTTCGGGGTATGAATTTCTATGAAATCATTTTCATAAAAGAAATTACGAACAGATTGACAAACTAATGCTTGCACTTTGAAAATAGTTTGCTCACGTAAATTTCTTAATCCTATAGGTCTATGATCAAACAAAGTATCAAGGTTTTCTGGCTTATGACTCAATGGCTTGTCAATTTCAATTGGTGGTTCTTGGTTTACAGGAATAATTATCCGGATCTCCGGTTTATGAATTTCTACACCTCCGAGAGCACGAGCCTCTTCTACAACTATACCAGTAATCTCAAGCACGGTACCAACCTGCATGCCACGCAGTTTCTCAAGCTGTGCTTTGTCCTCTACGATAACCTGAATCAAACCTGATCGATCGCGTATACTTATAAAGTTTATACCACCCATCACGCGTTTCTTATGAAGCCAACCCTGAACAGTAATCTCTTTTCCGGTTGAGTTTGTCGCGTCACTTACTAAAGTTCTCATATTACTCCTTCGATTATAAAACTAAATAATTTAAATCTTGTATGTCCCGAATACTCCCGAATATTGTTTTTAGAATGATAGCACAACTGATTTCTGGGTTGACCGTATCAACTATTAGCAGAGAATTCCATTATCATATTATTTTACCACTGTTGCCGTATCAGCCATATCAGATTCAGATGCCATAGTTCTTTTATTGTTTGTTTATATGATCCTTGTGTTCACGCTGTGCATAACGTGTAGCAACAGCTCGCAAGTCATCATATTGATCAAACTCGTCAATGATTGGCTTGCCAACTATCTGTTCAATAATATCTTCCAGAGTAATGATACCCACAAATTCCTCAAAGCTGTTGACTACAATATACTGATGCTGATGTGTTTTCAGAATTGCCTGCAGGGCATCCGATAGCGGTTGATCCTCGTGTACATATGCCAAATCAGCTTGTACTAGTTTTTCTATTTTACCGCCATTTTTAGCCTTTATTAAGTCTCTGATATACAAAGTTCCTACTAGATTATCTTTCTTACCTGAAAATACTGGAAAACGCGAAAAGCCACTCTTGTGTAACTCACTCATAAGTACCGGCCCCACCGTATCCTCAGCCTTTACCATTTTGACAATTCTTCTAGGAGTCATTATGTCACGGACAAACAAATCGCCGAACACTAAAGCGTGTGATGCAATATCAAGAATTACTGTATCTATCCTATTATATGGCTGACATTTTTGTTCCTGCAGTAGTTGCAATAAGTCGTCTTTGTCGTAAACACCTGTATGAATTGATACCGGCTTATGTTTCCTAATAAATTCATTCGTACGACTAAGTAGTGGATGCAAATAATTTAGCAACCAAGCGAAAGCGGGTGCTAATCGTACAGCTATCCAGGTACTAAAACGAGTAACATCACGGGCTGGCATCCAAACAAACGCGAACCAAATTAGTGCCGCGCTGGCAACTACAGCAAACCAAGCAGGAGACGATCTTGAAATCTTAACGAAAAATAGTGCATTTGCAAACACAACTATAGCCCAAAGCACTACACTTAGACTTGTTCCATAAGCTACTGCTTTATATAGTATGCTCGCTAGCTCATCACCTTCACGAGCACGACGACGCAACTCACGCTCTGGGACATTTCGGTATGACTTCAAGAGTCCAATCGACATTAGTGCCAGAAACGCTAGCATAATTACTATGATTGTATTTATGACGCTAAAATCCATTTGTTCTCAATTTTATCATGAAGAAGTCATAACCTGCCTGATAATTCTATTATCATTTTTTGGCAAGAAATACATTAAGTTAAGCGTCTATCTTCATGATACAATTATTACGATATAATTTAGGAGAGAAACATCATTCATGAGTAAGCGATTTTTATTTATTTTAGCCATAATCGTATTAATTTTTGGCGGTCTATTAATTATTAATAAGCGAGAAGCTTCCAATAGCGGTGGATCTGCTAACAATAATGATAAGTCTCTGCTTAGTCAACACGTTCAAAAGGGTGATAGTGGGGTGACGCTTGTTGAATACGGTGATTTTCAATGTCCCGGATGTGGTGGCATGTTTCCGATATTCAAACAACTAAAAGAAAAGTATAGCGGCAGGGTAACTTTTCAATTTCGTCATTTTCCACTAGTAAGTATACATCCGTTCGCATTACTTGCGGCTAAATCAGCTGAAGCCGCCAGTATGCAAGGTAAATTCTGGGAAATGCACGATAAACTCTTCGAAAACCAACAAACATGGTCATCCAGCTCTAACCCAAACTCGTTATTTGAAGAATACGCCCAGCAGATAGGGTTAAACATAGATAAGTTCAGGCAGGATGCAAAGAGCGAAAAGGTAAATAGTATCGTTATGGCTGACAAAGCCGAGGCTGAACGCAAAGGCTTAAAGAGTACGCCATCTTTTGAACTAGACGGAAAGCAGATTAAAGCCACTACTTACAACGAATTTGTTAAGCTCATAGATGAAGCCTTGCATCAAAAGCAAAGCCAGTGATATACCAATAGCATAAACTCTATGTATAAAAAATTTAAACCCAATAACTAATGCCTAGTACATTCACCGAGCTCAGTCTTGTTATTTTAGTTACTACTGCGGTTTCTGTAATCATGAGAATACTTAGGCAACCGCTAATCCTTGGTTATATATTAGCTGGATTGTTAGTCGGCCCGTCTGCGTTAGGGCTTATTCGCTCGTCTCAATTATTTGAAGCATTCTCGACAATCGGTATCGCGCTATTACTTTTCATAATCGGGTTAGGTATGAACGCGCGAGATATAAGCAAGCTAGGAAAAGTTGTGCTAACAATTGCTTTTAGCATTTTAACGACTGTCAGTATACTAGGAATTATTTTTAGCTTGTCATTTGGTTTTACTTCATCTGAATCAATCCTTATCGGTTTAGCACTATTCTTCAGCAGTACAATTATTATCGTAAAGATTTTGTCCGACAAAAAGGAACAGCATCGGTTGCATGGTCAAATTGCAATCGGTGTAATTCTCTTTGATGATTTAGTCGCAACGTTGGCTCTACTCTTTATAGCCGCCAACAAAGATGGTGGATTACATATCCAAGAAGCACTATTGTTGGCAGTAAAAGGTGCTTTATTACTGGGGGTGCTGATATTCTGTAGTATCAAAGTATTACCCAGGTTCGCTAGATTCGTTGCTAGTTCCCAGGAATTACTTTTCCTAACCGCAATTGGTTGGGGCTTCGGTGTTGCCAGCTTATTCGAATATATTGGCTTTTCTATAGAAATTGGTGCGTTATTCGCTGGTGTGGCACTAGCTAGCTCGCCATACTCACAAGAAATAAGTGCACGGCTTAAACCACTACGCGACTTCTTTATTATCCTCTTCTTTATTGTACTCGGAGAAAGTATGAACATCACTAATTTGTCATCGGGAGTTTGGCCTGCCGTAGTGTTATCAATAATTGTAATAGTCCTAAAACCTACAGTTATTATTGCAACTATGGGAGTACTAGGTTATGCAAAAAGAATAAGCTTCAAGACCGGAATAAATTTGTCACAAATTAGTGAATTCTCTATCATAATGATTGTTTTGGCGGCCAAGTCCGGTATTGTTAGGCCTGAAATCAGCGCAGTCATTACTCTCGTAGCAATTATTACTATTGCAGTCTCAACCTATCTAATGCTTTATGACAATAGTTTATATTCGAAGTTCTTCCAGCCACTACGAGTCAAAATATTCGAACGCACTGTTAAGTTTAAAGATAAACGAAAATCAACAGCTTTCCCGATAGTACTATTTGGATATCACGATGGTGGTAATGAATTTATCAAGATATTCCAGGTCATAGGCAAAAGATTCCTAGTTGTCGATTATGATCCATCAGTAACCGATCTACTAGAGACTAAAAAAATTCCTACGCTATACGGTGATGCTACTGACACAGAGCTACTGGATGAAATTGGGCTGGATAGAGCAGAGTTAATTGTTAGTTCGTTCACGGATTTCGAAGCCACGCGACAGCTAGTTGCTTACGCTAATAGATCTGCTCCTCAGGCCACAGTCATTAGCCATGCCAGTAACCAGTTAGAGGCAAAAGCACTATACGAGCTAGGTAGCACATACGTAATTGTCCCTCATCATATTGGTAGCCAAAAAATTGGTGCCTTTATCAAAGAAAAGGGTTACGATAAGCAGGTATTTACATCCTATAGAAACAAGCACCTAAACGCTATCAGTAGCTACTTGTAGTATGCTGTAAACTTTTCATACTAAGACACACCTGTTTTGTTATCAGAATAAAGGTGAGTATTTTTACTTATGCTACAAGGCTGAGGCTAAATAACTAGCCAATTATAATAATTTATAATGCTGTACAATCTACAGCTATTTTTGGTTGACTCTACAATTAGTAAGTAATGTATTGTTGCCATTTAGACCGCTTGGATCTTACTTCCATGCTTCCCCCTTTTTGTTTTAATACTGCGGGAGTCTTTTAATAGGAGTAGCCTCATTATTATCTTATAAACCACCCCAGTCTAAAAGTATGCCCAGTAGGACAACGCAGTAATTTTTTATTAAAAATTTTTGTCTTCAGTGGCAACTTCAACATTGCCTTGATTAGAAGTTATGCTATTGTCGCATACACTTAGCAACGCGTCAACATTTTTTTAAGTAACTATTTTGTTGTAAAGTATTATAGAGTAAACAAAATAAATATTATGCACGCTAATATATATTCTGAACTTAGTCTGGTAATAATGCTCGGTGCCGCTATAGCGTTAATTATGTATAGCCTGCGCCAACCCTTAATAATCAGCTATATCTTGACTGGTTTATTAGCTGGACCCGCAACATTCAATATTATATCCAGCACAGATGCAATGAGCGGTATGGGTGAAATAGGAATCGCACTGCTGATATTTATCATTGGCTTAGAGCTAAGTCCTCGCGTTTTTATGAGACTTCGTAAAACTATTTTTGTAACCACTGCGGTACAAATGCTATCTATCAGCGGTTTAGGATATATTGCAGCCAGATTGATGGAATTTGGTCGTATGGAATCATCCATTATCGGCCTATCGTTAGCTTTTAGCAGTACAGTTATTGTAGTCAAATTATTGCATGACAAACGTGAAACTACACGGCTATATGCGCAAATTGTCATTGGGATGTTAATTGTCCAAGATGTTTTTGTTACCGCTGGAAAATTTGGCTTAGCTGCAAAGGCTACAGATAGCGGAGCCGATTCGCTTATTCAATTAGCCTCAATGGGAGTGGCAGTTACCGGGGCACTTTACTTAGCCAGTCGACGACTGGTGCCTTACTTAACTAGTTCAATCGGAAAATCGAAGGAAATTCTATTGTTATTCGCACTGGGTTGGGGGCTTGGCTGGGCATGGTTGTTCAGGGAAGTCGGATTTTCCATTGAAATCGGGGCGTTATTTGCAGGCGTCAGCTTGGCTCAATTGCCATACAGCCACGAGATGTCCTCGCGCTTAAAACCACTTCGTGACTTTTTTATAATAATTTTCTTTGTAGCACTCGGTCAAAACCTGACCCAAGGAAGTATAATAGCTGTCGTACCTGCTGTAGTTGTTTTTAGCCTAATAGCACTCCTCGCAAAGCCAATTATGATTCTAATAAGTATGGGAACACTAGGCTATACGAAACGAACTAGCTTCAAAGCAGCTGTCAGCCTTAGCCAAATAAGTGAATTCTCTCTAGTATTTGCGGTCGCGGCAGTTCATACAGGACTAGTACGACAGCACGTTGCTGACACTCTCACCCTTGTTGCATTAATTACGTTCGCTGTATCAACTTATTTCATCAAGTATGATAATACAATCTTTACGGCGCTCGAACAACAATTGCGGTTATTCGAACGTAAAGTGACTAAACTGGAGAAACGCTTCACTAGCTACAGCTATCCAATAGTACTGTTTGGGTATCGTCGCAACAGTCAAGAATTTATTAAAACTTTCCGGCGCATGGAAAAGCGTTTCGTAATTGTCGATTATGATCCCGACATGATAGAAAGTCTAATCAACCGAAATGAAGAATATCTATATGGTGATGCAACCGATTCGGAGTTTTTAGACGAGCTGCAACTAGAGAAATCACAACTTGTCGTATCGACAATATCAGATTATAAAACCAATGAATTCCTAGCTAGCTGGCTAAAACAACACAATCCACGTGCAGTTTTCGTCTGTAGTTCCGATAATGCTTCAAATGCCTCTAGTCTATATGGTCAGGGGGCAAGTTATGTTATGATGCCTCATTTTGTCGGTAATGAGCGCTTGAGCGCTTTTATACGTAAACATGGGTTCCATAAGTCCGAGTTTAAACAGTTTAGAGAGAAGCATTTAGCGTATCTACAGACACATTACGAGCCGGTCTTTGAAGATGTATAGAGTCGTTGCTTCCGAATATATTCTTCAACTTTTACAGGCAGGCCAGCCGGTTTTTGTCCCCTCTTTATTTGCTGTCTAATTTTGCTCGACGATACATGTGGTAAATCTGTACGAACAATTGTGTACTCAATTACAAAGCCACGAGTGCTATACAAGAGTTCAACTTTTTGTTTCGTATCACGGGTCGAGAAAGCATTTCTAAGCCCGATTACAAGCTGTACATGCCTAGTCAAGTCCTCAATATTTGTCCAACTAGCTAGCCGTGCCGTCACGTCATCCGCCATTAGCATATATAGCTCACATCCATTGAAACGCGACCAAAGCCACGGTAACGTTCTCTCAACAGAGAACTGAGTATCCTCAAGTATTATGTTGCCAAGCCGTGCTTTGTTACTAGTAGCTAGTTGAACCATTTTTTCACGATGTTCGACTGCCTTTACCCCTTGTTTACGGCAGGGTACCGGCTCTACAAGAAAGAACAGCTTATCCAAATGACAGATTTCTAATGCAGTGTCTGCAAAAGATAAATGTCCATCATGAACTGGGTCAAACGTGCCAACATATATGCCTATTCGCTTCATATCCCTTATTCTACACCGTTAGAGGTGTAAATAAGCATAAGTTTATAAAGATTTGTGCGCAAAGGTGCGTCAAGGTCCGTCCTTGACGCACTTGACGCACTTGATGTATTCGATATACCACACACGCGTATATAAAGTAATGCTACGTTATCCTAGATTTAGCTATGGCAGCCACAATCCCCGTAATATACGCCTTTCTTGACAATAGTTTTAACATTTTTCTTATGGCATTTTGGGCACTCTTTAGACACAAATTCACAATCGTTCGTTGATTGCTCAAAGCTAGTAGGCAAATTATCCCCAAACTCATCTATGTCAGTCTTGTTATTACCTAAGCCTCCGGGACATGAACTTGATACGGCAACCAGCCTAGCTTGTTCTATCGCCTGTTTCATAAAACCAGGCTGTCCCACTTTTGCATAATATCTTGCTTGCTCAATTCTCCAAGCTGCCGCATCACCAAACACACGAGGATTAATACTCGTATCATGAACTGATGCTTCAATCATCTGAATTTCGGATAGTTTCCCCAACCGACGACTAGTATCCTGCGGGGTCTTGAGGTCTTTAGCTTCAGAAATTAATTGCTCAGTAGTAAGCTCAACTCGTGACATTAGCCTAGCTTCTCTGTCTCGGCAAGCTTGACGGAAAATTTTGTAATCCTGTCGTGGTTTATCCTCTCCAAAGAATGTTCCGCCTGCACAATCATCATATAGTTCAACTAAATCTATTACACCATTTGGGATCTCGCTTTTGTGAATTAGTAATGGAGTATCGAGTATCTCGACAGAGGTCATATTAGTGTAGTCAACGCCTAAGGTCTTACCGACTTTTGCAAGTGTCAGCTTGTCGTGGCGAGCTGCATGCCATACAGATTTACCGGCAACAAAAGCACTTTCTAAATGTAGTTCGCCTTGTTCCAGAGACATAACTTGTATTGAGCAACTCATTGTGTCGGTAAAAAAGCCAACCTCTTTCATCTGGTTTTCTGACATATTATCTGCTGCCGGCGAAAACACTACGAAACAATAGTCTCCCAGTATGTCATGCTCATAAGCCTCCTCTAATCTATACATATTCCGGACTTCTGCTTCGGTACGCTCGCGCATCTGTGCATAATTACTGGCATATCGCAGACTATTTTTCTGAATATCAGCTGCCGTTTGGCCGTGTTGCACTATCTCCCCCATATTATTTACCTGAAGCTTGACTTTGGTTATATGCCCACTTTTTAATGTACGCTCAATCATATCGGTAGAAACATTATTACGTACCATTTCGTAAGCTTCTACACTTCCCTCCGCAGCTGCGTGGATTGCATCCATTAATGAGTAACTGTCTTCTATATACTTAGTTTCTCGATATGCTGTAGAGCGGAGAACCGCTTGTCCGATAAACTCTGCTGCTCTATTTCGTAGCTCAACATCCCCAGCTATCTCAGGAACCTTGATAACTGGTGGCAACCAAATCTCATCAGCTACCACACGTTCGAAGTCATAAGCTATATTCGTAGTACTGGTTGTATACATAAAAAGTCCTCGTTCCCGATAAAAACGAGGACCTGAAGAGATCTATCGCTCCTGCTCGGGAGGCCCTGCCAGGTTTATCGAACCATTGAGGGTAGTCTTGAATTGCTGTATCGGACTTACCATTACTAAGCTAGTCATGGATTACCGTTGCGGCACAGTGCAGGAATTCCTCTTTTATCTTGTTCATCTGAATCGGGGCACCTGCTTCCAGCTTTTCATATTGTTAACTGTATAGTAGTATAACATTGTTTTATTACGCTATATGTAGTATTTTTATTTAATCGTGCGGATTGTTAACTGATATACTTATCAGCATGAAGCTACTAGAGAAACACGAGTCACAAATTCATGAGAGTCTTCATGAATGGGCTGCGGAGCACACTAAGTCACACGAACGATTAGTATTATTAGATATTAACCCAGACAAATATCCCCACCAAAGAATTTTGAACCACACAGTTCAAGGTACGCCTTTGGAGCCATTGGCGATTGATAGCGTTGCTCAAAATATTGATAACCGTTACTCCGAACTTGCCCAAGCAGTAGAGAAAAATTATAAATCTTTACGAATCGCCAAAGCAATTATCGACAGCCAGCAAAATCTAATCCTCGGGACAGATCATCAGGAGCTTGTAGATATTGCATTAATTATGGCAAACATTACCTCACGATTGCGCCAAAAAGGTGCCAATCTTGATAGTGGCCTTATCGCAAACAAGATGGCTGCTTACTTAGGGGTCGAGATGCATAGCGGAGAAATAATACCGGCAACCAATGTATTGTCTCTTGCTTTTAACGAGACTTATCTGACACTACCATCCACCATATCATCAAAGGATAAGCTCTCTCTACCTCGACGAGTTATAAGCGCTTATAATGGCAGAGTCATAGATAGGGGTATTATCAATCGTCTCAGGGCTACGTCTCGCATAGGCAAAGCTATGCTGTTAGGTGTAGCCTTAAGCGGTACTATCAATAAGCGGTTGAATATGGATGAATATAATCAAAGCCAGCACCTTATTCGAATCGAACCCGAACAACAACAAGCTACATTAATAATTGGTAGAGCAAATATCGGTACTCTAAAATTTATGAAGCGAGCCTTGACCATGGTCGCCGGCTCACAATTGCGACCAGATAATACCCGAGTTGATATATCTGATGAACCTTTGTATATATCCACTAAAGAAGAGCTTAGCAATGCTATGAATAGTATTGCTACAATACGCAATCATCAGGATACAAGTCATCATTATGTTTATGATATGAACGGTAACTTACCAGTTATACGTACCACATAATACAAAGCCACTGTCACCATCCAAGCAAATCGTGCATGATTGTTTTTATTGATAGCTGGTAGCTCCTTCCTTGCACGGATAAAAATATTTCTTAGTAAAAATAAACCTAATTATTATTGCTGACTCGGTGACCAGATACAAAATAACACCAAATACTAGCTCTCTTTCGAGCAACACCCACAAAGCACAATAAAATAGATCTCCTGTGCCGAGTATTAACATATAACCTTGGAATACAGCTACTACTTGAAATAAATATCACGTTTTATGAATATCACCCATCCTAGTACTGCCAAAATCAAACATACGACCGCCAGAACTATTACATTGTTCATGTGCAATCCTGTAGACAAAATATGTGTATTATTAAAATATCTAAACGGAGATACGTAATTTACTATTCTCAGAGCAGTAATAGTCACTGCTAACGCGGTAACTGTATAACTTATAAAGGCGAATAGACCAGCTATCGCACCCGCCAATCCACGACGGCCAGTAGCAGCACCAATAGCATATCCCAACATACTAAGCACCATGGCAACTAGCCATTGCATGAAAGTCGCCTGCAGAACCCGTACAAAGCTTATTGACTCATCAATAATTGCAACACCTAAGAAAACTGCGATAGCCATAGCTAAACTGACTATACCAAGTATTGCGGTACCAGCTAATAGCTTTTCTAGGTATACACGACTACGACTAACCGGTTGAGCCAGAAGAGTTTGAAGAGTGCCTTCGCCTTCTTCACCGGCTATCAGGCCAGTAAACAAAATGATTCCATAGACAAATGTCAAGAATACCATTTGCATGAAACCCTGGATTTCTACGAAACCCTCAATTCGCTGATAATCAATTCGTTCGCCTAGAATCGTTTTGAGTGACTCCGGCATATTCTCCATACTCGCACCGAACGTATCCTTAAATGTTGGGAATAGTACCACTACAAACAACATAAAGGTGAATATTGTCAGACTCCAGCCAAGTACCCCCCAACGTTTCTCGTATATCGTCTTAAAAAAGATTGACTTATACATTCCTATCATCCGGCTTCCTGTAATCATAATATTTCATAAAAATACTCTCTAGATCACCGTCAGATAGCGAAAATCCTTCTACTGTATATCCTGCCAGCAAACGCAACAACTTATTTATGTCACCACTAAAATTTCCATATATCGCGTTGTCTTTATTGTCTTTTAGTACAAGGCTTGGAAAATTCCGTAGCTTCGACAATAAATCTTTGCTTTTGGTTGATACGAATAACCGTTTTGGTACCATTTTGATAATTGTAGCAAGTGGCTTCACAACAATAATCTGCCCGTTGCCGATAAATGCGACTGTATCACAAATTTCCTGTATTTCGCTTAACATATGTGATGAAATAAATGTCGTCTTTCCGGACTTTTTACGCTCTAAAATAATTTTATTAAACTCGGCTTGCATTAGTGGGTCTAAGCCACTAGTTGGTTCATCTAGGATAAGTAGCTCTGGTTTATGCATCAGTGCTGCAATTAATGCTACCTTTTGTCGATTACCGTGGGATAGAGTCTTGAACTTTCGATCTAGCTTGCAATTAAATCGACCCGCTAACTCATCAATATAAGATTTATCAAAATTACTACGTAGCCGGCCTAGATACTCTAGCTGCTGCCAACCAGTAAGCCCCTTGTCTAGCGCCATATCGCCAGCCAAAAATCCAACACGACGACGTATCCGTAGAGATTTGTCATGAGCATCCATGCCAAAAATCTCGGCACTCCCACTAGTCGGTCGAATGAAATCGAGCAGTATATTAATTGTCGTTGTTTTGCCAGCACCGTTTGGCCCTAGAAAGCCAAAAACCATACCAGGCTCAACTTCTAGATTAATATCTAGTACGCCTCTGCTGTGACCATACATTTTTGTTAGCTTTTGGAGTTTAATAACAGGCCCTGGCATTAGCTCTCACTTTCTCTGGATTGAATCGATTCTTTAATAGCAGCAAGACGGGGAATAAAACTCTGTGCTGCACCTTCTAGCCCTAATATCCGTAAAGAGCCTATTAGCACATACAATTCATCTATCCTTGCTTGTTCAGGAGCCAACTGCTGTTCTAGGTTCGTGACAAAATAGTCTACCTTATCTACTAGCCACTTCTCTTCGCCGGGTTTTATAATATTTGTTTTCACCGCAATATTATCTATTGGAGCCGTTACCTCAAGCGAACGAGCCGACTTATCTCGCTTACGCAAATGACCGCGTGCTATAAGACTATTAATATGAAGAGCTACCGTAGCTACTGAATTATAATTAAGCCCACTCATTATTTCACGGTAACTGGGACTATATCCATGCTCGCCGATAAACGCTTCGATAAAATTTAGAAGTTCACGCTGTTTTTTAGTTGGGCGTATTATTCCGTTACTCATTTCTTATCCATATCCTTATCTTTTTGTACGACTGACTGGTTTAAAAATTAAACTTTTCCGAGAGAACCTATCCGGAAAGACCCACAGCTTGTACCATAGATAATTCCAAATTGTAAAGAATCCAGCAGCAACAAATGAACTAATCTCTACCGGCAGTTCAAATAACTTCCACAATTGCTCGATAATCACAAAATTTAATATCAGATTTACTACACTGATTATAAGGTATCGTGATGTTACTTCTGTTTGATATTTTTCAAGTCTTGGATTATTAAACACCCAATATCGCTGAAGTAAATAATTTACTATCCAGCCAACAGTATATGAAATAGAAGTAGACAACCATAATAAGTTCGGACCTAGTTTGTGATTTAAGGCTACCAGAATTATATATCCGGTCCAGAAAAACGCTCCGCCACTAATAATATATTCCGTAACCCGTTTGACTTCACGCTCTTCTTTCTTTTTTAGTTTAAGGAACTTCATATCTATATTCTTATTATGCTTTCGCTTTTTGTTTAGTATATCAGAGAATAGCAGTCAAGCTTAGTAAATATTGCGTCAATGATACAATGTATCATAAATATGTCTACAAAATTATTGGTCAATTATTATACTGAATCGTTAGCGCAACTGTACTCACGAAACAGCAAAAAAAGATGTATTTATAAATTACAAATATTTAGTATATGCAACATAATTCGTAGCTTAACAATAAATGGAGGCTATTCGTGAAGAATAATGCTTCACTTGTCTACTCGTTACTGCTGATTCTTGGTGATTTCGTTGCACTATTGGCCGCTTTCTCGGTTGCTTATATTATCAGAGTAAAAATTGACGAGCGTTCACTAATTGTACAAATTGCGGCCTTGGATTATTTTCGTGCTGTAGCAACTGTACTACCCTTGTGGATTTTGGTTCATGCATTTATTGGACTATACAGTCAAAATATTTTCGAAAAACGCTTTACCGAACTTGGTCTTTTAATCGTTGGGTCTATTTTGGGAATTTTGGTAGTGCTGGGATATGATTTTGTCAGTCGTGCTTCACTTTTTCCTGCTCGGCTCGTTCCCGTATACGGGCTTATATTAGGATTTAGCTTTTTGCTGTTATTCCGTTCGGTATTAAAAGTTATTAGGCGATCACTTTTTCGCTTTGGTATTGGTGTAAGCAACGTTTTAATTGTTGGTGACACAAATGCCAGTAAGGATATGGCGTATGCTGTACGCGACACAAAGAGTACAGGTCAAAATGTATTAGCTACCGTCGGACGACAGGTAAAAGGATTTAAGTACTATACCACGTTTACTGAAGCAGTAAATAATCTTCGTCGACCTATCCATGCAATTATTCAGACCGAGCTATACAATAATCAGGACAAAAATAACGAAGTCCTGCGCTACGCCCACGAACATCACGCTTCCTACCGATTTGTACCGGGAAATACCGATTTGTTTGTTGGTAATATTACTGTTGATTTATATGCAGGACTACCGGTCGTAGCCGTCCATCAAACCGCGCTAATTGGCTGGGGTAGAATAATTAAACGGATTTTTGACCTACTAATGTCTGCTTTTCTACTAATTATATTCTCGCCTGTTATGTTACTAATAGCAATATCTATAAAGCTATTCGACCCCAAGGGTAGTGTGTTGTTTCGCCAGCAACGACTGACGCGACACAATAAGGAGTTTACTTGTTATAAGTTTCGAACTCTAAAGCAAAAATATAATGGCATGACGCCCGAGCAGGCTTTCGCAGCCATGGGTACGCCTGAACTCACGGAGAAATATCGCAAAAATGGTGATTTCATAGCAAAAGATCCACGTGTATCACGCATCGGTTCATTCCTACGAGCAAGTAGTTTAGATGAACTACCACAGTTATATAACGTATTTCGCGGTGATATCAGCTTAGTCGGACCACGCGCACTTATAGCTCAGGAACTAAACGCATACGAGAAGAAGCACGCGATATTGAGTGTAAAGTCAGGACTAACTGGCTTAGCACAAATATCTGGTCGGCGTGATATTGATTTCAGCGAACGTCGCCAGCTTGACATTTATTATGTACAAAACTGGAGCTTTTGGGGCGATATAACTATTCTAATAAAAACAATCAAGACAGTATTGACGGGAACTGGAGCCAAGTAGTGAAGGCCTTCCTTTTTTGTTTGGATGCAATTCAAGAAAGAATTGAAGCATGGAATGAGCCGTACGGTGAGGTACGGTGAATGAATCCTGAAAATTCTGACGCCAAAGTGCGCCATAAGCAACAGCAGGTGGCTAGCTCCGCCGGACAGCAGGTTGTTGCGACACAAAAGAAGGTAGCGATTGTTTGCGAGTGGTTAGTAGGCATTGGCGGAGCCGAACGAGTCGTGCTGGAAGTACACCGTATGTTTCCCGAGGCACCGATTTACACGTCACAGTACGATCCGCGTGAGATTGACTGGTTCAAAAACGCTGATGTGCGAACAGGATGGCTTCAAAAAATCCCATCGTGGCTTAAGAAGTTTATACCGATTTTGCGAGCATACTACTTCAGCCATCTAGATCTAACAGGGTACGATTTGGTAATTACATGTAACTTCGGAGCTGAAGCCAAGGCCACCAGAGCAAGAAGCGGTGGCCATGTATGTATATGCAATGCCCCCACTCACTACTACTGGAGCCGTTATGATACATATATGAAAGACCCCGGCTTTCCTAGAGGCTTCAATTGGCTAGCCAAGCTAGGCTTAAAGTTGCTGGTCTATCCGATGCGACGATGGGATTATCGAGCTGCCCAAAATCCCGATTACATGATAGCTATCTCTTCTCATATTCAAAAAGAGATAAAGAAATATTATGACCGTGATACTCACATAATATTTCCACCAGTAGATACCAAACGCTTCAACCAGAAGCAAGCTACAAAAAGGCGCGGTTTCGTGATTGCCGGCAGACATACGCCATATAAAAGAATTGATCTTGCAGTGGCTGCTTGCACTAAGCTAAATATACCATTAACAGTAATTGGCGAAGGGCCAGATACTAATAATTTACGTAAAATTGCGGGGCCATCAATTTCCTTCACCGGGTTAATCTCTGAGAAAGAAGTCGCTAGACAATTCGCTACATCGGAAGCATTTATTTTTCCAGGACTTGACGATTTCGGAATTACACCAGTCGAAGCTATGGCGGCAGGCACACCGGTTATCGCGTATCGCGGTGGTGGGGCGTTGGATTATATTGTTCCAGGTAAAACTGGGGAGTTCTTTGACGAGCAGACAGTCGAAAGTCTTGTTGCTACGATGAGTACCTTCAACGCCAGCAAATATTCACATGATGATATAAAAAAGCATTCTGAGAACTACTCGTGCGAAAATTTTCATAAAAACTTGAATAATTTCATTAAAATTGTATAATTAACCTATATCAATTGATTATTATTTAATAAAGATAGAAGGATACATTCATTAAATGTGTGGGATAGTAGGTTATATTGGCAACAAACGAGCCTCGCAACCTGTATTAAATGGGCTGAGGGCACTTGAATACCGTGGCTATGACTCGGCCGGTATAACACAGATTACCCCTAATGGCCCTATTACTACAAAGCAAGTTGGCAGAGTCGAGAACTTGGAGTCTATTCTACCATCTACGATGTCACATATTGCTATCGGTCACACTCGTTGGGCAACGCATGGCGCACCAAGCATCGTAAACTCTCACCCTCATTTTAACTCCGACAAAACTATTTTCGTCGTACACAATGGTATTATTGAAAATTACCAGGAAATCCGTAATAAGCTAAAGAAAATCGGCTATAAGTTCATATCTGATACGGATACAGAGGTTATACCACATCTCATCGATTACCACATGAGTAATTCGAGCAATTTCCAGATAGCGTTCGAACAAGCTATCAAAGAATTAGTAGGTGCATATGCTATCGCAGCCATATCTGTCAATGAGCCGGATGCTATATATGTAGCGAAACTATCAAGCCCACTGGTAATCGGCGTTGGTGAAAAAGAACACTTTCTAGCATCCGATGCGACTGCAATCATGGATCACACCAAAAAGGTTATCTATCTGGATGACTTCGAGGTGGCACAGATAAAGGCTGGGGAGTTGAAAATTAACGATATTAAAAAAGCCATCCAGGTACACAGAGTAGCTGAAATTCTAGATTTCAATCAAGAAAATGCACTACTCGGTGATTTTCCCAATTTTATGCTAAAAGAAATTTTCGAGGCGCCACAGACAATTCAATCAGCTACGCGCGGTAGAGTTACTATCGAATCGAATACCATCAAGTTGGGTGGTCTAGAAAATGTCGCCCAACAACTACGCCATATTGACCGTATAGTAATCGTGGCCTGTGGTACATCATACTACGCCGGTTTAGTCGGTGAGTATCTAATAGAAGAGATTGCTGGTATCCCCGTCGAGGTTCAACTAGCGTCCGAGTTCAAATATCGCCATGAGCCGTTTTCCAGAAGCACGGCGCTGCTGGCCATCTCGCAATCCGGCGAAACGGCCGACACCATCGCAGCGCTTAAAAAGGTTGAGGATTTCGGTGTGCTGAGGCTCGGCATCGTCAACGCACCCGGTTCAACCATCGCTCGTATGACAGATGCCGGCGTGTACTGTCATGCCGGGCCGGAGCAGTCAGTGGCCAGTACCAAAGCGTTCATCGCCCAGGTAACCATTCTGTCCGAGATTGCCCTTCATTTGAGCCAAAGCCAAGGTAATCCCGAGCTGTTCAAGCCAATACTGGCAGAGCTGTCGGCTCTGCCGGACAAAGCTCGCCAAATTCTGGATCAGGCCAAGCATATCGAGCAGCTGGCGAACAAATATTCCAGCTATGCCGATTTCCTGTATCTGGGACGCAACTATGCCTATCCCTGCGCCCTAGAGGGCGCGCTGAAGCTCAAGGAAATCAGCTATATCCATGCTGAAGGCTACGCCGCCGGCGAGATGAAACACGGACCACTGGCTATGATTGACGAGAATTTCCCGACTTTCGCTATCGCGCCCAAAAACGCAATGCTCGAAAAAACGCTATCCAATATCGAAGAGATAAAGGCCCGAGGCGGGCCGGTAATCGCTATCGCCACCGATGGCGATAAGCAAGTGCGGCTGAAAGCCGACGATGTCATCTATATTCCTGACACCCTAGAGCAATTACAGCCGTTACTTATAGCGATTGTAACACAGCTTTTTGCCTATTACGTCGCCGCCAGAAAAAACTTAGATATTGACAAGCCACGTAACCTCGCCAAATCGGTTACTGTAGAATAAGAAAGTATGAAAAAGATTCTGGTAACCGGTGGAGCCGGCTATATCGGCTCGCACACCGTAGTAGAACTAATTAACGCTAGCTATCAACCGGTAATTGCCGATAACTTCATTAATAGCAAGCCGTCCGTATTGGATAGATTACAGCAAATTACCAATTGTAAAATCCCATACGAAAACGTTGATTTATGCGACGAAACGGCTCTGTCCAACGTGTTTCGTAGGTACGACTTCCAAGCCGTTATCCACTTTGCCGGGCTAAAAGCTGTTGGCGAATCGGTTGAACAGCCACTCAAGTATTATCAAAACAACCTGTTATCGACACTAAATCTATGCCAGCAAATTATCAACCACAAGGTGAGCACCCTGGTCTTCAGTTCTTCCGCCACTGTTTACGGTAATCCTAAGCGGGTGCCAATTACTGAAGATATGCCACTTTCAGCTACTAATCCTTATGGCTGGACGAAGTTAATGATTGAACAGATACTAAAGGATCTTAGCGTAGCAAACCAAAGTTTATCCATTGTGTTGCTTAGATACTTCAATCCAATAGGTGCTCATGAAAGCGGTATAATTGGCGAAGATCCGAACGGTATTCCGAATAATTTACTGCCTTATGTCGCTCAGGTGGCTACAGGAAAGCTAAAAAAACTGCGGGTTTTTGGAAACGACTACGATACACCGGACGGCACCGGCGTACGTGATTACATTCACGTTATTGATCTGGCAAAAGGCCACGTTGCCGCCCTAGATAATATGCCGAGTCCCGGCAACTGCGAAGCATACAATCTGGGAACCGGCAAGGGCTACTCCGTGTTAGAAGTAGTCAAGGCTTTTCAGGAAGCCAGTGGACAAAATATCCCCTACGAAATAGTCAAGCGACGCCCGGGCGACGTCGCGATCTGCTACGCCAATCCTGCCAAAGCTGCTCAACATCTGAAATGGCGAGCAAATAAAACGCTTGCACAGGCCTGCGCCGATTCCTGGCGCTGGCAACAATTCGCTAGCAGTCTTAATGGATAACTGTAAATTTCAGAACATTTTGAACCGTATGATTCACGGTTTGGACTGTCTGGTTTTGCCATCGCCAGCTATCGTCAGCCCGGATAAGCCAGCCGGCTATGCCTCCGCCCCAAACATAGAAAACAATCATAGCTATAGCCAAATAAGCCTTGGCCTGACGATTTTTAATTAGCTGGTTAACCGACCAGGCCAAAAGCAGGAACATCAAAATCATCAATGGAAAAGTGTAGCGGGCCTGGATGGCTTCGGCTTTCCACATTCTTTGGTAACTGCGGTAGTTATAACCCCATTGCACGATAATAAATCCCATAACCAGCACCAAAGAAAACCGCAGATACCAATTACGCCAGATTTTACGCCTCTGCCAAATCACTGCTACTGCGCCCAAAACGGCAATAATCACAGCAAAATTGACAGGCAACGGCAAAAGAGGCCTTATCACTATCGGCCCATACGGCTCTCGCGCCGACACCGCCTTGGTTGGCGTATGTTGGAAAATTGCGAAATAACCACGCGTCATCCTGGTAAGCCAGTACTGGCTGAAGCTGAACGGATTACCATACGGCGGGCTGGCAGGCCGATTTTTGACATTGATAATTTTATTCCGGTACCATGGACCGAATTGAGAACAAAACTCTCTTGGTTGAACGATTTCGCAAGGTGGCGCAAGAGCACCGTAACGGACAATATTTCTGCCGTAGCGCTCTGTGGCCATTACACTTACACAAATCAGACCGATTATCACTAGATAAAAAACAAAGTTTTTTGGCGTTTCTCGCCACGATTTCGTAAGCACCGCGGAGTATTTCCCGCGGTTTCGCCAGGCGACCACCACAACTATGTACAGAGTAATTATCCCCATTATCGGCAAGAAAGTCTGCTTGACAAGCACCGCAATTGTACCTGTCAGAACTAGCATTGCCGCATTTTGTATGAGCCTGCCGTTGCCCTTAATCAGCCGGGTAGCATACATTAGCGTGATTGGCGTCAGCAAAAACATCATATTGTCATAATTTATATGCGCCGCCAGAAACGGCACTATCGGCGTCATCACAAATGCCAGCAAAACTATATGTATAATTCGCTTAGACAAATCCCACTCACGCAGTAGCTTACGAAACAGCCAGGTGCCGCCGGCCACCATCGCGACATTTATTAGCCTGAGAGCAACAACCGTCTGATTAAAACTCAAGAAGCTATCAAACAATCGAAACGGGAAGCTCATCAGCCAGCGATACAAAAAGGAAGGTTCTCTCGTCAAATCACCAATCAAGCCACTGCTGAACGGCTGCCAAGTAACTATCCACGACCACTGCTTGGCGTATAATTGAATCGCACCGACGTGAGCGTATTCGTCAAAAGGCAATGGATACACAGCCGTGAACACCAGCCAAACCGCCTGAAAAACCAGCAAACAAAGAACCAAAATAAAGAATTTATCACTGCCGAGCGCGCGGTAAATCAAATCGGCGGCCCGCCGAACTACCTTTCTCATACAGAATTAACTATACTAGATTAAGATACATTAACGAGAAAATATGAAGACCAAACTGGAAAGCATTTTCAAAGCCTATGACGTTCGAGGCAAAGTTGGCTCAGAGCTGACTCCCGAAGTGGCGGAGCTTATCGGCAAAGCCTTGGCCGACTGGCTACCGGACAAAGGAGAAGTAGCGGTCGGTCGCGATATGCGACCCGATTCTGCCGAACTTGCCAGAGCAATGATTAAAGGGCTGACCTCGCAAGGTCGCGAGGTCGTTGATATCGGTGAAGTCACTAGCGATATGATTTATTTCGTCGTCGGTAGCAATCAGTTAGCTGGTGGTGCCATGATAACCGCCAGTCATAATCCTGGCGAATACAACGGTATTAAATTCTGCCGTGAACAGGCTAAGCCGATTGGTCAGGACACCGGGCTATTTGAGATTCGCGACCTGGTGGCCGAAAATAACTTTTTGCCCACCAAAACCGCCGGTACCATTCGACAGAAGGATACCGCTAAGGATTGGATTAAGCACGTGCTGGGCTTTATTGACGCAAACAAATTAAAGCCGCTAAAGATTGCTGTTGACGCCGGCAACGGTATGGCTGGCAAAATCTTCCCCAAGCTGGAGCCGTACGTACCGTTTGAAGTTATCGAGATGTATTTTGACTTGGACGGCACATTCCCCAACCACATCGCCAACCCGCTGGAGCCAAAGAACCTGGTCGATATTCAACGCGTAATAAGGAAGCAAAAATGTGATTTAGGTATCGCCTTTGACGGCGACGGTGACAGAGCCGTGCTATTGGACGAAAACGGCGAACCTTTGAGCGGTACCGTTTTGACGGCGATTCTGGCCAAATACTTCCTGGAAAAATATCCCAACAGCACAATAATCCTAAACGCTATATGCGGCCGCGCCGCCAAAGAAGCTATCGAAAACAGCGGCGGCAAAGCCGTTCGCTCAAAAGTCGGGCATTCGTTCATCAAGGCCGATATGCGAACTCACGACGCCGTTTTTGCCGGAGAACACAGCGGACACTATTATTTTCGCGACAACTTTATGGCTGACAGCGGACTGTTAGCGGCTGTCGTTGCGCTTTATGTGATTAGCTTGCACAATCAAAAGCTCTCCTCTCTGGCCGCGCCGTACAGAAACGCCTACGCACAGATTAATGAAACCAACTTTCAGGTTGACGAAAAGGAAACGATAATCCAAGCTTTAGCCGAGGCGTTCGCCGACGGTCAACAGGACCAACTGGACGGTTTGACCGTCAACTATCCCGATGGCTGGTTGAATATACGCCCAAGCAATACCGAGCCACTGCTACGCCTCAATGCCGAAGCGAAAGACGAAGCAACCTTAAGCCAACTGGTTAGCAAAGCTACGGATATAATCAAAAAGAGATAAACAGGCTATACTTAGAAATATGAATATTTTAGTAACTGGCGGTGCAGGATTTATCGGTTCAAACTTCGTCCGCCTCGCGCTGAAAGTCCGTCCCAATTGGCAAATAACCGTTATTGACAAGCTCGGCTACGCCGGCAACAAGGCGAATTTGGGCGAAGCGCTAGACCAAATAGATTTTATCAAAGACGATATCTGCCGGGAAACCGTCATAAGCGAGCTGGTATCAAATAATGACCTGGTGGTTCATTTCGCCGCCGAATCACATAATGACAACTCTCTAAACGATCCCTGGCCATTCGTGGAAAGTAACCTAATCGGCACATATCGACTGTTGGAAGCCGTCCGCAAACACGGCAAACGACTACACCATATCTCTACCGACGAAGTTTACGGTGATCTGGCATTGGACGATCCGTCTAAATTCACGCCAACGACTCCGTACAACCCGTCCAGCCCGTATTCGTCCACCAAGGCCGGCTCCGATATGTTAGTTCGAGCCTGGACACGTAGCTTCGGTGTTCGCAGTACCATATCTAACTGTTCTAACAATTATGGCCCCTACCAACACGTCGAAAAGTTTATTCCCCGCCAGATAACCGAAATTATCGAAGGTCGCCGACCAAAGCTCTATGGAAGTGGCGAAAATATTCGCGACTGGATACACGTTGATGACCATAACAGCGCCGTCATAGATATTATCGAAAAGGGCAAATCAGGCGAAACCTACCTGATTGGCGCTAACGGAGAAAAAAGCAACAAGCAAGTTATCGAGACAATTTTGCGACTTATGGGCAAAGACCCGAGCGCTTACGATCATGTCAATGACCGCCCTGGGCACGATCTACGCTACGCTATTGACAACTCCAAACTTGTCAGCGAACTCGGCTGGCAGCCTAACTTCACCGACTTTCAAAGTGGCCTGGCCGACACCATCAAGTGGTATCAGGACAATGAAGCCTGGTGGAAATCGCAAAAAGCCGCCACCGAAGCCAAATATAACTCGCAGGGACATTGAACGTAATGCGTTATCTAAACGAACAACAATTTTGCGGTTGGTGCGCAGCCAATGTTTCTTACCCGGCTAAATGGATAAGCGTATGCTCGTCCTGCAACTTCAAAAGATACATAAACCCCAATCCTTGCAGTAATGTAATCGTTGCACGCAACAGCGAGGTACTTATGGTCAAACGAGCTATCGAACCCGGCTATGGGCAATACGATTTGCCCGGCGGTTATATGGAAATTTCCGACGGTTCAATGGAAGACTGCGTTTACCGCGAAATGGAAGAAGAAACCGGCATAGGTCGCGAGGCGGTTACGTCGCTGAGATATTTTGGTTCAGCCAAAGCACCGGATTACGTCTGGCAGAATACGGCTATCAAAAACGTCAGTTTCTTTTTTGTTGCCAGGCTTAGAGACCCTGAATTTCGTCTGCGGTTGGACGGCGAGAACTCGGAACTTCGCTGGGTAAACCAAAAGGACCTGCAGAATATCGATTTCGCGTGGGATATTGATAAACAAATGTTAACGCGGTATTTTGAGGAGCGACAATGAGCCAGCTTGAAGTTACCGAATCGAAAATCCCCGATCTATTCATTATCGATTTGGAGCTACACGAAGACAACCGTGGCTGGTTCAAAGAGAACTACCAAAAGCAGAAAATGGAAAACTTGGGTCTACCCGAATTCAGAGTTATCCAAAACAATTATTCTTTTAACGAAGAAATCGGTGTCACTAGAGGACTGCACGCCGAACCCTGGGAAAAGTTCATTTCGCTAGCCAATGGTCGCGTGTTTGGTGCCTGGGTAGACTTGAGAGAAGGACCGAGCTTTGGCCAAACTCTGACGCTGGAAATTACACCGGCAAAAGCGGTTTTCGTTCCCCGAGGCGTAGCCAACGGCTATCAGACACTCGAAGAAAACGTAACTTATACTTATCTCGTGAACGCCCACTGGTCGCCGAACGCCGAATATACCTTGGTTAATTTATTTGACCCGGACATAGCTATTGACTGGCCAATCCCCAAAGAGCAAGCGATTATATCCGACAAAGACGCTACTCACCCGCTAATCAGAGACATTAAACCCATAGGGGCATAACATTGTGACTGGCGAACATTTCTTTATAGTCGGGGCGAACGGGCAGCTAGGTAGAGCCCTTCGGGAAAAGTATCCAAATGCCAGATTCGCTGATATTGGCAAATTGGACATTACAAACCACCGATCGGTAGAAAGCTTTGACTGGTCAGGCATAAAAGTAATTCTGAATGCCGCAGCCTATACCAATGTTGACGGCGCCGAGGCACCAGAAGGTCGCATCGCTGCCTGGAAAGTCAATGCCGAAGCAATAGGAAACCTAGTTGCAGTTATAAATAAGCACGATATGACACTAGTCCATATTTCGACCGATTATGTATTTGATGGTACTCGTGATAACCACACAGAAGAAGAGCCGTTCAGTCCACTGTCTGTATATGGTGCCACCAAAGCTGCTGGTGACTTATTGGCCGCAACTGTTGATAAGCACTATATTCTACGCACCTCTTGGGTAATTGGCGAAGGCAACAACTTTGTCCGCACCATGCTTAGCCTAGCCAAAAAAGGTATTTCGCCAACAGTCGTGGCCGATCAAATTGGACGGCTAACTTTCACTAGTGAACTAGTCCGAGCTATTGATCATCTTTTGTCAGAGCAAACACCTTTTGGTACCTATAATGTCAGTAATAGTGGTAGGCCTGCAAGCTGGGCAAACATCGCCCGCAAGATTTTCGAACTTGGTGGTTATAACAATCTGACAGTTACCGACACCACCACCGCCGAATATTTTGCTGACAAAGACAATATCGCGCCAAGGCCTCTGCAAAGTACATTAAGCCTAGACAAGCTTGCAGCTACTGGGTTCCAAAGTCACGACTGGATAAAAGACCTAAAGCTATACCTATCATAGTAGCAATTAACCAGACACTAACTGTAGATTATTTATGTGGCTAAAGTCTTTATCGAAAGTCAGTAGAGGCGTATCTAGTTCCAATGCAAGTGCCGCAATCCACATATCGTTTTGGCCAATTGGTAGACCCTTTTGCCTAAGCTCAACAAATAATTGTGCATAGATCCTTGTCGTTTTATCAGTAATTTTCGCAATCGTTACATTCGGTAAATCCATGAATTGCCGTAGTAACTTCTCATTTTCACTTAGCCATTGTCCCGCTGCAAAGCCAGCTCTTAGCTCACCGATTACAACTACCGGCAATATGATCTCTGTATCTTTGACAAAGTATTTCCGAAGCGTAGGGCGGCCTCGCCTAAACTCAGAATAACCACTAGAGTCTAGTATGACCTGGGTCATTCCACCACTCCATGTCTATTTCTTCCTGCTCGGCCATTGCCTTGTCGAATTCTTCATCTAAAAATTTTGCTCCTTTTCCAAAGAGGCTCTCTATACCTAAGTCATTATCTATATCGGTCCTATTAAACAGTTGCATATTTAATGCTTCAATCACGGTTTGATTAAAAGACTTGCCTGTCTGTTTGGCCCTTTTTCTAAGTGCTTGATCTACAGGAGCGGGTATGTTTCTGATAGTATATTGAATTTTACTCATGTATGCATTGTATTCTATGCATACTAATTTGTCAACATATTATCTAACTGAAGTTACTTTACCATCAAATCTAAACCCTGTACGCTATACATATGAAAGGTATTATCCTTGCCGGCGGTAGTGGTACCCGCCTCTATCCCATTACCAAAGGTATTTCCAAACAACTGATGCCAATTTATGACAAGCCGATGATCTATTATCCACTAAGTACGCTGATGGAGGCTGGCATCCGTGAAATCCTAATAATCACCACGCCCGATGACCAAAGCCAGTTCCAGCGCCTGCTAGGTGACGGCTCGGCTTTGGGTATACAGCTACAATACGCATCGCAACCACGGCCGGAAGGCTTAGCACAAGCTTTTATCATCGGTGAAGAATTCATCGGCCAAGACAAAGTCGCGCTGGTACTAGGTGACAATATCTTTCACGGTCATGGCTTCGGTAACAGCCTGAAGGAATGCATAGATCCTGACGGTGGCATCGTATTTGCCTATCAGGTAGCTGACCCCAGTCGGTACGGCGTAGTTGAATTCGACGAAAATATGAAAGCCGTATCCATAGAAGAAAAGCCCGCCAATCCAAAGTCCGAATATGCGGTGGTCGGTCTGTATTTCTATGATAACGATGTGGTAAATATCGCCAAAAACGTCCACCCCAGTCCACGTGGCGAGCTAGAAATCACTTCCGTGAACGAAGAATACCTGCAACGTAGCAAACTACAGGTCGTCACCATGAATCGTGGCACTGCCTGGTTAGATACTGGTACCTTTGGCTCGATGAACGATGCCAGCGAATATATTCGAGTGATAGAAAGACGCACCGGCCTGAAAATCGGCTGCCCGGAGGAGATCGCCTATCAGCAAGGCTTCATCACCAAACAGCAACTAGTTGAATTAGCCGAACCTCTCAAAAAATCCGGCTACGGCAAATACCTGCTATCCTTAGCTTGATTTTACTTGCTAATAGCGATTAAATATATTTAAATAGGCCCACTCCGCACTGCTACGGATAATTGAGTTAGATAAGTAACCTATGAAGAAAACGACAAAGCTATTCATCCAGATACCCTGCTATAACGAGGAGAAAACTCTACCGTTAGTACTCCGGACAATACCGAAGAAAATTAACGGTATTAATTCTATCGATATATTGATAATCGACGACGGGTCCAAAGACAAAACCGTTGAAGTCGCCAAAAGCTATGGCATAAAGCATATTGTGCGCCACAAGCAGAACATGGGACTTGCACGCTCATTCCACGATGGTGTCAATTATGCGCTCGCGCATGGTGCCGATATTGTCGTAAATACTGACGGCGATAACCAATACCCCCAGGAAAGAATCGGCGACCTGGTACAACCGATTCTAGAGAACAAAGCCGAGATTGTGATAGGCGACCGTCAGACATCCAAAATAGAGCATTTCAGTATCTTCAAAAGGCTGATGCAGAGCTTTGGTAGTTGGGTGGTAAACAAAGCCGCTGGGACCGAATTGCCTGACGCCGCGAGCGGTTTTCGAGCTTATTCTCGGGAGTCACTAATTCGTATAAACATCATCACACAGTTCAGCTATTGTATGGAAACCATTATTCAGGCCGGCAACAAACGCATCCCGATAGCCAGCGTTCCCATTACTACCAACCCCAAAACTCGTGAATCTCGCCTGTTTAAGAATGTCTGGCAACATATGTTCAAATCGGCTTCGGCAATCATACGAAGCTACATTATGTATCGTCCCCACCTAATCTTTATATCTCTGGGCACGGTTCTGCTTATCGGTGGCCTAATCCCCTTCGCACGCTATGCGGTGATTTATTTTGGTAACGATCGCGGAAGTCACATACAGTCACTTCTACTGGGCGCTGTCCTGGTTTTCGCAGCGATAATCGCCTACGCTTTGGCAATAATAGCTGACCTAACTCGTACCAACCGAACGCTTCAGGAAGATACTCTGGAGAGAATCAAACGCCTACAGTACAATCTTGACGCCGAACAGAAATAAAATATTATGAAGGTACTCATCACAACCTCCACCTTCCCAGCTACTGATAGTGACAAAGTTCCGGCTTTCGTCAAAGATCAAGCCATCGAGCTCAAAAAAAGATACCCGGCAACTGAAATTCTTATCCATGCACCGCACAATCACTATGCCAGAACCGCCAAGCTAGTTACTGGTAACCGATATTATCAGGAATTTCGTTACCACTATTTCTGGCCCCGTCGCTGGGAGCTTCTAACCGGTCGAGGAATTATGCCAGCGCTACACCAGAATCGCCTACTATATTTTCAAATACCGTTTCTATTTGTTTGCCAATTCTTTTCTCTACTGTCACTGACACGAAAAGCTCAACCCGATATCATATACGCGCATTGGTTTACGCCCCAGGCAATTACCGGAGCTCTGGTGTCTAAGCTGACTAATACGCCGATGGTATTCACTACGCATGCTTCCGATGTCGATGTACTTAGGAAAGTGCCATTTTCCAAACGAGTCGTCAATTGGGTTTGTAATCAGGCTGCCGCATATACGGCCGTCTCCGAACGGACAGCCGGCAGACTAAAAGCATTTTGGGGTACGAGTCCAATAAATAATGACTTTTCTTCGAAGCTCAACATTATTCCAATGGGAATTCGCCTGAACAGCCATCCACCGACAAAGAACGACATTAAAGCGACGTTAGCAAAATATAACCTACCGAGAGATAAGTTCTTCCTACTTTTTATCGGCAGGCTAGCAGAGATAAAAGGCATCAAGTATCTTATCCAAGCCTTGCCCAAATTACCAGAACCCGATCGCCAGAGGCTGCATCTTGTAATTGCTGGAGACGGTCATATCGAACCAGAACTACGCCACCTAGCAAAGCAACTAAAAGTTACCAATCTTACTTTTACCGGCTTTGTTTATGGCGACGACAAATATAGACTATTGGCTCTGGCCGATGCGATCTGCATGCCGTCAATCATCGATGGGCACGGACATCGCGAAGGTTTGCCAGTCGTTATTATGGAGGCTCTAGCAGCAGGAAAGCCTGTCTTGGCTAGTAACGTAGCAGGAGCCGATGGTACAATCGTATCCGGTCAAAACGGACTTGTCTTTGCAGAGAAGTCCGTTTCATCGCTAGCAGAAGCCATCTCGATAATTATGAATATGAATCAGACTGACAGAGAGGCCATGAAGCGCAAAGCCCGACAAGCGGCTTATAAATTCGATTGGGGAAAAATTATCCCACAGTACAACAGAATATTCAACGAAGTGGCCCGTAAATGACCTATGTTTTCTTTAACTATCTGAATGTAACCATCAACGACAACGGTCATTCCGGTTATGAGAAATATTTCTCCAACGAGTACGCGCGAATTACTGGTAAGTCAGTACCCGATCAAACAATTCCATCCATCACGGTAGAAATCGTAAAACGGCTCCCGCGCGCGCAAACGGCAGACATTAGGCGTTTGGTCCGCTACAAGAAGCTGTTCAATTATGAATACTTGGTACGCGGACTAAGTGCTCAACATGTAACTATATATTTCAAATCACACTGGATTGACAGAATATATATGAATGCCATTGGTGTGTTCGTACAAGCACAGGTATTGGAGCCAATAATGTATCTGAAACTACTAGAGCAAAATGTGCTATTGATGCACGCCGGTGGCGTAACAAACGAAAAAAGCGGTTATTTGCTTCCGGCATATGGCGGAACCGGCAAGACTACCTTTAGCATAGCTTTACTTGGCTATGGCTATAAACTCCTAGGTGATGATTTGCTCTTCGTAAGCGTAGGGAGAAAGAAGGTCTATCCCTACCCCAGGCCGATGCACATATTCACATACAACGTAAACAACTTGAACGGTGCGTCAATCCCACTCAAATACAAGCTGGCTATTTATACAAAAAATGTCATTAGATTTTTTCTGGAAAAGTTACTAGGTACTGAGTTTTTGATATCTACCCGCGTTCATGCCGATGAAGTTTTCCCAAACAATCCCTATGGCAAGCCTGTCACCTACAAACATATATTCTTTCTGAAAAAAACCGGACCGCCCACTAGGCTTGTCAAAATAACACAGCAAAACATAGGCAAGTTAGCCGAAGAAATTATGAGCTCAGCCGACCTAAACGACAGCTTGTTTGACATACTACAAGACGCATCAATGATACGCGAAGTCAAAAAATTGGAAAAATCAGTAATTTCCAGCTTGCTCGGCCAGTTCCCTTCGCTCGTCTATCTCAATACCCGCAAACTGAACCTAAGTGACCTCAAACCGCTAATCCAAAACTACTTCCAATAAACCCCTTTGTCACTTGCTACTTAATTCTCGTTCCTTGCTATAATTATTCTCAAGAATGTCCTATGCACCAAAGCAAAAGCTACTCAGAGCAATCCCCCTAATTTTCTACTCGGTATTAATTGTTTTTCTTTATTTATATCTAAGTAGGATTGATTTCTCGCAGTTCAGGCAAGCTGAGTTCGTTTGGGGCTACATTCTGCTCGCTAGTTTGTTGGGCTTGTCGACCAGGTTATGGCAATCACTCGTATGGCTCGTCATCCTCAACAGCCTGGGAGCCAATGGCCTGTACGCGGAAAGACGTCAGCTTATCTATATCTATGCCAAATCCTGGCTTGGCCGCTACATACCCGGTACCGCACCCTGGCTTATTGGCAAAATTTACTTCGCGTCGCGTCATGGCATTTCCAAAAGCAAATTAGCCATCAGTTCTTTGCTGGAAGGCGGTTTGCAGATAGCGGTCGTTATGGCTATGTCGCTGATAATGCTATTCTCAGACCGACGATTAGATGTAGTCAACATACGGTTCAAGATACTAATTTTAGCACTCTTGATTTGTTGTTTAATCGCGATTATCCCGAGCGTCTTCAACCGCATCGCGTCACTAGTCTATAGGATAATAAAGAAGCACACCTTACCGAGTGAGCATCTGGCAAGTAGCCAAACCGTAATACGCGGTTCAGTCCTGTACGCCATAGGTGCGGTTTTTAGTGGGTTGTCACTTTTTTTTATCGCGAAAGCTATCTATCCAGAACTTAGCTACTCCAATATGCTTTTTGTTATGGGAGCCGGCAACTTGGCCGGCGCAGTCAGTATGCTGGCCGTATTCGCGCCAAGCGGTATCGGTGTACGTGAGGGGATTCAGCTTACAATATTGAGTGTCATTATGCCAACCGAACTGGCGCTACTAGTAACCATCACCACCCGTCTTTGGGGCGTGGTTATGGATCTCATATTTTTTAGCCTGTCCAAGATCATTGCTAACTCTGCCCCCGAAAGATAATCTTCGGCAAATAACAGCAATTTTCACTCATGTGAGCAGGGTTACTGGATTATCAGGCTATCCTATTCGTCAACATTTTTCCGTTTGGAGAATATAATATTCACGCTGGTTATAGATATAGCAACGATAATGAGCGCTTCTGGGGTGTTGTAAAAGTACGTCTAGTTAGGTTTCGAGAATTGAGAAAATAACACTCCAGCATAAACCTCAAGGAATGTGTATCTCGGCATACTCCCCATTATTTATTTAATGGTAAGCGAATATATATTTAGGCTTGTAGCACTTAGTACCACACGGGTCGTATACCCTATAACGGCACTGACTTTATTAATGTCTAAGCACATCTTTGCCATCATATATAACTACAATAGATGATAGTTGGCATACAAATAATTCAACAGATATAAAAAGTATGTGGCAAATTTTGGACAAGATTTAAGTCCCAATTTTTCTATTTTAGCAACAATTTAATATCTGATTTCAATTCTTTGTTATGCCTCCAGACAATAAGATTCATCAAAAAATTCCAAATCATAGCAGTGATTGCCGCAATACCTAGTGATATCAAGTTTGGCAACCTTGATGATAAAATCGAGAACCCCACTATCGTGATGACCGCACCAGTACTGTTGGTAGATAGATAGCTCAAATATCTCTTTATTGGTGGCATATAATAACTTATGTCTTTTCTAATATAAGTCCAATTCGTATGTAAAATATATGTGAGATTTATAGTTACTATCATCGCTAAAGTAGCTGCTATTGGCTTAGGTATAGTTACGATACGAAGAGCAAGCTCAAGGATTGCATAATTTACAAGAAAAGCAACTATGCCAACAACTATAAACTTAGCTACTACTAATCGACTTGCTTTATCGCTTATCATTTAAAACGATTCTTTAAAATCCAAACGGCGTGCGAGAAGCCAGTTGCAAAATAGTCCTGCTTTGTTTCACCTTCTCTACTATGTTGAATAATATTATACTCACTAAATCTTATCTTAGGATTTCTAGCTGCATTTATTTTAATCTGCGGGCTTAGATTCCAATCACCCATATCTAATGCAAGCTCATCTTTGATCTCTTTCTTAAATATCCACATACCAGATAAGACATCTTTGATTTTAATACCGTAAAGTAACCTGGTTTCAAGATTCAATAAACCCACACCAACCTTAAGTTTAAGTGGTATTTTTGTGTCGTCTTTTAGAGGATACCTATTGCACGAAATAAAATCTAAATTATTGTCCAATAAATGAGTGACAATTTCTTTAGTATCCTCAACGGGGTATGTAGCATCACCATCCATGGCCATAATGATATCACCTGTGGATTTTTTTATTCCTGTTATATGTGCATAGCCATAGCCAATACCTTTTAGGGTCCTATTATCTTCGTATGCCTTCACCCTACCCCCTATTTTACGGGCAGCTTCAACGGTATTATCTGTGGACTTATTGCTTACAACAATAATCTCATCAATATATTTTGGAATCCTCTTAACAACCTTAGCGATATGCCCACCTTCATTGCGACATGGAATTACTACTGATATTTTTTTCTTTTTTATCACACTACGCCCTTACTTCTTATATACTGCTAATATATTTTTTCCGAAAAACTTTCTTGTGACAAATTCTAAAACTTGACTAACTGGAAATAGGATTCTATCAAAAATCCAAATTGTCTTTGGATTGAGTTTACCATTTCCGCCAATGAGCTTATAAATATATGCCAGCACAAATCCTATGGGGTCACAGTACTGTAGTCGCTTTATCTTAAGATTACTTCTTACCGCTAAATAAATCATGTTGCTCGATCTATATCTTCTCAAATGCTCAACGAGCATATCAAGCTGCGTTAGGATAGAGTCAAAGGCAGGCACATATATAATAATTGAACCATCATCTTTAATAGCGTCCTTCATATCTTTAAGTAAAGCTACATCATCCGCTACATGCTCGAGTACATTAAAAGAGTACACAATATCGTATTTGTCTTTCGTCTCTTTGGTTGATGAATAGACCTTATAGCCTTTCTTTTTCAGGACGGACACCCCATTTGGATCAATTTCTACGCAGTCAACTTTAATTCCTCTATCTTTCAGGATATCTGCATACGTACCAATCCCGGCACCAAAATCCAAAATCTTTACCTTTTTGCTGTCTGCAGTTTTTATTTCTCGTTTAACAAGATTGTATAAGTACTTGTTATAATTAACCGCACTCTGCATAACTTCTAAGTTTGTCTGCCCTGTATATGTATATTCCTTATCTGCCAAGATAAAATTTCCTAATTAATTCTACTCAGATATTGATAACTTTCGTTTTTCTCTTCTGTATAAAAAAGTCCCTGCGACACCTAATACTACTGCCTCAAATAATAACATAATTGGATATACAGAGCTAAGATAGTTGTTACTAATAGCCTTGAAAGACGTAGTATCTACATAAGCAATCATCGCTACTCTAAAGCAAATAGCAAATAATAAGCACCAGGTAATAAATATCTCTCTCCAGTACTTTTTGAATCTCTTAATCATCATTGTAGCCAAAGCTAGGATAGCTATAGACACAGCAAACAGTATGCTATTCAATGCTCTATATGTTTTATAGATTACTTTTTGAGCTTTGTGTTTAGCTCTTACTCCCATATTCAAATCCTGGCTTGAGTATCGAGCATTCAGATAATGTGCCATCTCATCTTGTACGGGGGTAGAGGCGCTCCACGCCTTAAAGGTGCCAGCCCCGGGAAAATCTAGCCTTATAACGAAAAGCAAGGTTTTAAGTGTATCACCTACTGTAGGCTCAATATATCTCTTACTAAATACTGGGGCTAGGGTACTCCTCTTTGGAGTACATTGGAGTCTGCCATCTTCACATGCTTGATTAATCTCAGACGAGAGTCTTACATAATAGTCTCTTGCCGTGGAAGCATTTTTATAATAGCCTTTTTCTTGGACTGCCACACGAAGAGCCCAGACAAACCAACCCCCCTCATAATCATGAATTGATATATCTCCATACTTTTTGAGTGCTTCGCAGGCACTACTTCCATTAACACTATCTATACAATCATGCAACTCACGAAAAGCGGGGCTAACAGCATAAATCTTCTGCCTTGAAGATTCTGACACAGGAACCGTTAGAGGTTTATTGTTATAGTCATCCCCAATAACCCTTGATAAGGCACCGTAAGCCCCTTCAAAATCATCTGAGACAAAATCATTGATAACTGCCCTGCCGTAGTGTTGTTTGTTAAGATGTGCTATACCAACCCCAGCCATATACACGGTCATTATAGGCAAGAAAATGCTTAAGGAAGAGACTAATAGCACCCTTATGGATTGTTTACTTTTACAAGCTCTATAAGCCAGCAGTATTAGCGATGAACCTAACGGGATACTGATGAAAGGGATAAGCCAGATATAATCTTCTCTTAAAAAAACCCATACGGGCAGGAAAATAGTTCCTATTATTGTGAGCAGTGTCCACTCTTTAATACTTTTGCCCTTTTCTAGATCCTTACTTACATGTAGCAGAAAAATCCCTATAGCCCACGCTATAAGGAACAGACCAACTGCAGGAGCGATTACATCTCTATACGTTCTAGGTATAACAATCGGGTTAAACAGTATGAACGTATATATAAATATCAGTATCAGCCTATTCGGTATTACTCTTCTTAGTACATAAATTATTGCCAAACATGCAACCATATAGAGTAAGGCGTTACCCAGCCAAAGAGGAATATCGGCAGAATGCAAAAATGCAATCCAAGCTGGATAACTAATACCCTTAGATAGCGTAAGAAAATTATAATTACCTAGCCACTCTCCTTTTGTAAGGCTCGTCGCTTGCTGAAATTGTAAATAATCATCAGCCGTTGCAAGTGTACTAATTGAAAAAAAGTTACCTGAACTTAGAAATAAATAGAATAAACTAATAAATAAAACTACTCTTAGCATTCTATTTTTGGTCATGGTTTTGTACATCTTCATAACACTATATTAGATACTCTATTATACATAGGTGAATACGCTGGAATACGTTGTTTAACATCTAGGTTCAAGACTAGTTTAGCCTAGTTGCGTGCTTCCTTTCGGAGCAGTTCGAGTAACTTTGTGTACATGTCCTCATGTCTCATATTATACCTGAATTCACATTCTTTGAGATGCAGGTTGAAAT